>Ga0326728_10001143_pt1 | contig 95868 bp, 66 predicted proteins | sample MB3enrmetagenome_FD_207602 | JGI IMG/M metagenome (GOLD analysis project Ga0326728, IMG submission 207602) | Lab enriched peat soil microbial communities from McLean, Ithaca, NY, United States - MB31MN | ecosystem: Environmental > Terrestrial > Soil > Wetlands > Peat | place: USA: New York...
TGGGGAAAACCCACCGTACGGAATTTTAGAGGGGGAGGAAGAGACACGAGTGCCCCGCGTGCACGTCCCCGTGATCTGTTGGACTGGCGTGATCAGCATGTGGTGCGCTTCCTCTCTACTCGACGTTCAAGCTTTCTGGCCACAGAGGACACAGAGAAATGTTTGCTAAAAAAACAAGAAATTACGAGCTTGCAATGCAGAGGTGTCCGTCGGCTGACGGACACCTCTGCGCTTGTATCTACCTGCTTACGGGGTCCAAAGGAACCCGTGGAAGGCCCCGTTTTTATCTATGCAGTATCCCGTAATCGCCCCTGCTGGGTTGTTGCTTTCAGGGACGGTCCCTTGACCACTTCCCGTGCCTGCGTCTTTGGCTGGGCAGTCGAAAGGTGTGAATTTGCCGTCGGGAGCGCGCACTAAACCGCGATTCACGCCGTCCGCGTCAATGTACTCTCCCGCAATCTCCCCTGCCGGGTTGATGCTTGAACCCATGGTGCCCAGGCCGGGGGCTTTGCCCGCGCCCGGGTAATCGAACCTCATGATGAATCCAAAAGGATCGCGCAGGAAGCCGTGATTTACCCCTCGCGAGTCAATGAACACTCCTGTGATCGCCCCCGCCGGGTTGATACTACTGGTTTCGGTCCCCTGGCTGGAGCCCCTGCCCGCGCCCCAAGCATCTACCGGGAAGATGAAGCCATCGCGAGTGCGCACGAGGCCGTGATACACGCCGTAAGTATCCTGGAAGCTTCCCGCGATCACCCCCGCCGGGTTGATGCCCGAGATTCCGGCGGGCCACGTGCCTTCGCCGGGGCTTGCGCCCGCGTGGCGAGCGTTAAATCCGGTAAACGTGCCGTCCGGAGCGCGCAGGAAGCCGTGATACACGCCACTGTCGTCTACGATGTATCCCGAGATCCACCCGCCGGGGTTGATGCTGGTCGCGTAGGTGCCCTGGTAGGAGTCGGGCACCGTGGTGCCTGCGCCCGGAGCATCGAACGGAGTGATGCTGCCATCCGGAGCGCGCAGGTAGCCGTGATAGAAGCCGCTCGAGTCCCAGTACTCTCCCGTGATCGCCCCTGCGGGGTTGATGCTCTCGGCCGCGGTGCCCGTCGCGCCCGGGACATGAAACGGAGTGATGTCGCCGTCAGGGGCCCGCACGAAACCATGACACGTGCTGGGGTCACAGACTAACCCCGTGATCGCGCCCGCCGGGTTGATGGCGAGGGGTTGGGTGCCCTGGTTGGCGCCTGTGCCCGCACCTCCAGCGTTGAAAGTGATGATTACCCCCTTGCTGTGCTCAGCATTCGTGGAAAGGCCCAGTCCCAGCAGGCACAGGGCAAGACAAAGCGCCTGCGCTGCCTTCCTGCCGAGTGCAGCGTAGAATTGTGTAAAAGCAAGTTGCTTCTTCATAATTGGTCGACCTCCTCTTGAAATGTTTTTCTCGTCTTCTTTCTCCTCGAATGTTTTTTTCGCTTACCGGTCCATTACGGACAGTGACTGATCAAGTACTGAGCGTCTTTAATCAAATTTGAGTAAACGCAACAACTTCACGGCTTCAGCGAGCGAGGTGGGCGCGGGGCCTCGGCAGGGGCGTCGCCGGCCGTGCCACCCGCGTCATTGGCGGGCTGGCCCGGCATCCTAAAAGAAACCGACTCCCGTTCCACCGTAACCTCGACGCGCCGATGCACTATGGTCTTGGGGTGGTCTTCCTTTTTATCCACTTCCCTTGCTGGTATAATGCGGGCCATGACTCGTGTGTACAGGCCCCCGATTTTCTGGATCATGTGCTCTACTCCTTCCTCGCTCGCGGGCCAGTAAAGCACATGGGGATATTAGGTGTCTTGAAGGTGAGGATTAATTTTTCTGAAGAAATATGAAGGCCTGGGATGTCCTTACCCGTCAAAGACGTGTATCGGTTCGATGAGTTTGTGCTCGACCCTTCCAAGCGGACATTTGCGCGCCACGGCAAACCTGTTTCAGTCTCGCCGAAAGCCTTTGAGGTTCTTACCTACCTGGTAAGCCACTCCGGGCAGGTGGTGACCAAGGACGAATTGCTCAAGGCAGTCTGGCCTGATTCCTTTGTGGAAGAGGGCAACTTGGCCCAGCACATCTCCTGGCTGCGGAAGGCGCTGGGAGACAGGGCGAACGACATCGTGACCGTTCCCGGCCGCGGATATCAGTTCACGGCATTGGTGCGGAAGGAAGCGGAATTGCTCCCGGAAACGCGACTCGGGGACATGCTCGTTCACGGAGTGCGGGAGCGCACCCACGTTGTCATCGAGGAGTCATCGCCGTTGCCCCTGGCAGAGAAGACGGCGCGCGCCTCAACCCGAGCCTGGCCATATGCCCTGGTTGCAGTCGGACTAGCCGCTCTGGCGACTTGGACAGTGTGGAAATGGTTGCGGCCCGCGCCTCCCGCCGAATTTCAAAAGATTGTTGTGGCCGACTTTATCAACGCTACAGGAGACCCTGCCTTTGATCGCACCCTCAAACGCGCGCTGGAGATTGATTTGGCGCAATCTCCCTTCCTCGACGTGATGAGTGAGGGGGAGGCCGTGAGTACGCTCCAGCTCATGAGTCGAAAAGGGGATGTGGCCGTTGCTGCCAATGTGGCCCAGGAATTGTGCGTGCGCAGCAACCGGCAGGTGTTCCTCACGGGCAGCATCACGAGCGTGGGCCGCGCATACCTGTTAATGCTGGGGGCGACGGACTGCAACTCCGGCAAGGAACTCGTCAGCGCCAAGACGCAGGTCGGCGCCAAAGAAAAAGTGCTAGGCGCATTGGACGTGGTCGCGGACCGTATCCGCAGAGGGCTGGGCGAATCCGCGAAGTCCCTGGAACGCTATCAGGTGCCGATCGCGAAGGCCACCACGCCCTCGCTCGAAGCGCTGAAGGCCTTCAGCCTGGGCGAGGCACGGCACTCCTTGGGCGAGTTCCTCGCTGCCGTTCCCTTCTACCAGCGCGCCATCGAACTCGATCCCAATTTCGCCCTGGCTTACGCCCGGCTAGGCGTGGATCAGGGAGCTCAGGACGAGGAGCTCTCAGAAGAAAACCTGAAGAAGGCTTTCGAGCTGAGAGACCGGGCAAGTGGGCGGGAGAGGCTCTACATCACCGCGCACTACTACGACAGCACAGGCCAGCTCGAAGAACAGACTCAAACCTGGGAACTATACAAGCAGACTTATCCTCGGGACCCGATCCCATACACCAATCTGGCTGCCTTGTATTCCGGTCTGGGCCAGTACGACAAGGAACTGGAGAATAGCCTGGAAGCGGTGCCTTTGGCCCCCGATAACGCAATCGGCTACCTTAATGCCGCACACGCTTACATGTGCTTAAACCGCCTGGAGGAAGCGAAAGCCATCTTAGACAACGCTCTACAACGGAAGGTTGGCGGACACTTCATTCACCTCGACCTATCTTCGATCGCCATCGCCCAGGGGGACATAGCTGCCCAGGAGCGCGAGGATGCCTCCATCAAGGGAAACGCCGAGGGCGATCTTGACCTCGTCAGCCGCGACGCCGGTCTGGCGGCGTCCGGAGCAAATCAAGAAGGCACGCGAGTTGTTCATGCGGGAGCGCCAGATGGCCCAGCGTCTCAATTTGAAAGAGAGCGCGGCCGGGGCAATCGCGGACGAGGCAGGCGTCGAGGCGGATTTCGGCTATCGGACTGAGGCCGCGAAAAGCGCTACCGCGGCTTTGGCGATCTCCCGCGGTGTGGTGGATTCAGCAGCCCGAACATTGGCGCTCGCCGGAGAAGCCAATAAGGCAGAAACCCTCATCGCCGAGATGGCAAAGCGTCGCCCCAAGGGTGTCTGGGTCCAGTCCGTCTTCGTGCCGGAGGTCAAGGCCATCAACGAAATAAACCGTGGGAACCTCGCCAAAGCCATCGAGTTGCTTCAGGCGGCCATACCTTACGACGGCGGCACGTACTTTGCCATCCGGTACACTCGAGGGAACGCCTACTTGCGCGCACGGAACGGAGACGAGGCCGCGCAAGAGTTTCAGAAGGTCCTGGCCCTCCGGAATGCGTATCCCGAATCTCCTCTAATGTCCCTGGCACAACTCGGCTTGGCACGCGCCTGCGCGCTTCAGGGCGATAAGCCTAAGAGCCGTATAGCCTACCAAGACTTCTTCGCCCTCTGGAAGGACGCCGACCCGGACATCCCCATCCTGAAGGAAGCCAAGGCGGAGTACGCGAAGCTGAAATAATCCGCCGCGCCCCGCCCGCCGCACATCCTCTTCCACACCACCTGATGCGCCGGCCGATTGGTGGAGGCTCGCCTGAGATAGTGCTCGAATGTCCTGCCTGCCCCGTTCTGGCCTAGACACATGCACGATTTCTCTTGACAACGCCCTGCACCTGTAATAGCCTACTAGTCTGAAGCGAGTAGCAGGTAGCAGGTAGGGCAGACCTGCTTTTCAAGGTCTGCGTCTTTTCAACGAGCGGCCCACCAGCACGTGCGGACCGGAAAAACCGCAGACCTAAAAAGCAGGTCTGCGCTACCCGGCGTCGGCGGATGAGGGGACGCAGATGGGAAGAGCCAAGAGCAGGTCTGTGTTGGAACCTCTTTGCCGACCTCCCGAGCGCTCCTTGTGGTCGGGCGAGGGTGCGGGGAGGGCGAAGAAGAAGGGTGCGCAGAAAGCGACATTATGTCTAGTCATCGAAGCGTGCGGAAACGCTCGAAAATCTAAAAATGACGGAACGAAGCGCGAATGTCTATGAAAACAAAGGCTCGGCTTTGCGCATGAAGGAGCAAGGCAGGAATGTTGCGGAAAAGGAGCTAGTTGGTATGTCGTAGGTGGTATGTGGGGAAGAGCAGGATTCAGCAGTCAGAAGTCAGGAGTCAGAATGAAGAGCATCTGCCCCTCTCCGACTGCCTACTGTTCGGTTCGGGTCCAGGCGCCGCTGTAAGACACACCCGCGTTCCAGCGGGGCTGATTTTGGTTTTTTTTGTGATGGTTTCCAAAGAAGAAAAGTGATATCTTTCATGCGCAAGCGGAAATGTGAATCCCAGCGAGTCCAATAGCAGCCAAACGCGATCACTTCGCGACGGCTCTTCAAGAATGTGACCCGCGGCGTTAGCGGTTCGTCGGGGAAGACCCGCCGGTGCCGCCCTTTATGGAATCTGTCAAACAGGCGGTGAGAAAGACATCGCAGTTGCTAACTAAGGGGTCGAGGAGCAGAGTGAAGGTTCAAAGCTGGGAAGCTTGGCAGGGTGGTTCAGTCCCTACATGCGGTGCAAGAACTGTTTCAATCCTTAGCCATTCAGGTTTTGGGCAATTGCTCCTTGGCATGAGGTGCAAGGGAGGGTCGTGAGGTTCGCAGGGATCTCAGAGGACTCTCCCTGAACCGGCTCGAAGCAAGTGTGTGTGGACAGGCTGCCGTTACGGGCCGCCCAAAATCTGGAGGAGCAAATGGCTCAGAGGTTGTTCGTGGGGAACCTTCCCCGCAGTGTGACCGATAGTGTGCTCAGCGAGTTTGTGACCAACGCTGGGTTTCAAGTTGTTTCCGCAGCAGTCATCCGGGACAAGATGACGGGCGAATCGAGAGGGTTTGGCTTCGTCGAGCTGGCCGATGAAGAAGACATGCAGCGTGCCATCCAGGGACTGAACGGACAAGCCCTGGAGGGACGGCCCCTCACCGTGAACGAAGCCCGGCCACAGCGCACGGGATTCTCCGGCGGCCCCCATCGGGGTGGCGGTGGTCAGCGCGGTGGCGGCGGCCGCTTTGGCCGCAAGCGCGATTATTAGGGAGATTATCCTGGTTGGTTGGATCACTGCACGCCCTTCCTGAACGACAATTGTCGGCCGGGGGCTGCACCTCCATCTGAGACGGGCGTATGTCCACGTTGAACTCTGCCTGGAGAGCAGGCGTGTGGCCGGTGGGCTCGTCCTTATCACACATCCTGACCGAGGGGCTTTAGGGCTTGAAGCTGGCGGGTGCTTGCTGAGAGCTGAATCGATGCGCAATCGCTACAATGCTTTTGGGGCCCGGCAACGGGGGTGCGACCGTAACAGAGGGCGCGTCACGCTGGCGGTCTTGCTGGGGTTTTGTGTTCTCTCGTGGACGGGGTGCTCGACCAAGAAGGCAGAAACACAAGGCAGGCCCCCCGACTACTCGGCTCCCGTGACCACCGCAACGGCAACCCTGGCGACCGTACCCATCCAGGTCCACGCCATCGGCAATGTGGAGGCGCACTCCACGGTCTCGGTCAAGGCGCAGGTGGCGGCGAGGGTTGAGAAAGCCTACTTCACAGAAGGCCAGGACGTCAGGAAGGGCGATCTTCTCTTTACCTTGGACCGCCGCCCTTTTGACACCGCGCTGCAACAGGCGGAAGCTAATCTGGCGAAAGATCAGGCGCAGCTAGAGAACGCCAGGGCGGAAGCGGATCGCTACACGAAGCTCTTTCAAGAGGGCATTGTCTCGAAAGAGCAATACGATTCCATGCGCACCAACGCCGATGCTCTCGCCGCTTCTGTGCGCGCGGATAAAGCGGCCATTGAAAAGGCCGGGATCGATTTGAGCTATTGCACGATCCAGGCGCCCATCGACGGCCGGACGGGCGCCCTGCTGGTCTATCCCGGGAATCTGGTGAAGGACAACGACGCGGTGCTGGTGGTGGTGAATCAGATTCACCCCATCTACGTCACATTTTCCGTTCCCGAGCAGAATCTGGCTGACATCAAGAGATACCGCGCCGAAGGTCCCCTTAAAGTTGAAGCCATCATTCCGAGTCAGGAGCAGAACCCCGCCCAAGGCGTATTGACCTTTATCGACAATGCCGTTGACACCACCACCGGCACCATCAAGCTGAAGGGGACATTTGAAAACCCGGACAACCGGCTCTGGCCCGGTCAGTTCGTGAATGTTACGCTCACCCTCACCACTCAACCCCATGCTGTCGTCGTCCCCTCCCAGGCGGTTCAGACCGGGCAGGCAGGCCAATACGTTTTTGTGGTGCAACAGGACATGACGGTTGAATACCGGCCTGTGGTCGCCGGCAACACTATCGCCGGTGAGACGGTCATCCAGAAGGGCCTCGAGGCAGGAGAAACTCTTGTGACCGACGGCCAACTGCGGCTCGTCCCGGGCATGAAAGTGGCAGTCAAGAAGTAGGTGCCAGGTGTCAGGTGCCAGGTGTCAAAAGTTTAAAGGTTAAAGGGTAAAGGGTAAAAGCTAAAAACCCAATGGTGGAAGGTGAGGGCTAAAGTTTAAGGGCTAAAGGATAAAGGACACAAAAAGCTCAGGGGCATCCTTTACCCTTTAACCTTTACCCTTCACACTTTACCCTTTACCATTTACCCTTACACCTGACACCCGACACCTGGCACCTGACACCTGTACTTCCATGAATCTTGCAGAACCTTTCATTCGGCGGCCTGTCATGACCACCTTGGTCATGCTGGGCATTCTGCTCTTCGGAGTGATGGCTTACAAGTATCTGCCGGTGAACGACCTGCCCAACGTGGATTACCCAACCATCCAGGTCATGGCCAGCCTTCCGGGCGCAAGCCCTGAGACGATGGCCTCGGCGGTGGCCACATCGCTGGAGCGGCAATTTTCTACCATCGCCGGCCTTGAAGCGATGACCTCCACGAGCACCCAAGGAGCCACGCAGATCACCCTGCAATTCGCCAGCAGCCGCAATATCGACGCCGCCGCACAGGACGTGCAGGCGATGATCGTCAAGGCCCAGGGCGAGCTTCCAACCGGCATGCCCACCCTGCCCTCGTATCAAAAGGTAAACCCTGCCGATCAGCCGATCATGTATATGGCGGTGTACTCCGACACGCTTCCCTACTCCACCGTAAATGAATACGCGGACACGCTCATGGCCCAGCGCATCTCGATGATCAGCGGCGTGGCGCAAGTCCAGGTTTTCGGCGCGCAGAAGTTTGCCGTGCGCGTGCAATTCGACCCTAAGGCGCTGGCCACACGCAAAATCGGCATTGACGAGGCCATGGCTGCGGTCCAGCAGGCCAACGTCAACCTTCCCACGGGAACGCTTTACGGCACCCACAAGTCTTTCGTCGTGCAGGCCACTGGGCAGCTCATGGAGGCCGCGGCTTACCGGCCTCTCATCGTGGCCTATCGCAATGGCTCGCCCGTGCGCCTGGAGGCGCTGGGCCGGGTGATTGACAGCGTTCAGAACGACAAAATCGCGAACTGGTATAACGGCAAGCCATCCCAGGTGATCGCCATCCAACGCCAGCCCGGCACGAATACGATCGAGGTAGTAAACAATATCAAGGCCCTGCTCCCTACCTTCCGCGCGGAAATCCCTGCGTCGATCCAATTGGCCACCCTCTACGATCGCTCGATATCGATTCGCGATTCCATCAACGACGTGAAGTTCACCTTGTGGCTGACCCTGGGCCTGGTGGTTTTAGTCATTTTCATCTTCTTGCGGAATATTTCCGCCACCACCATCCCCAGCCTTGCGCTGCCCATGTCCATCATCGGCACCTTCGGGGTGATGTACCTGCTCAATTACACCGTGGATAACCTCTCCCTGATGGCCCTGGTGCTCTCCGTAGGATTCGTGGTGGACGACGCAATCGTCATGCTGGAAAACATCGTTCGGCACATGGAAATGGGCGAAGGAGTGTTTGAAGCGGCACTCAAGGGCTCCCGGGAAATCAGTTTCACCATTCTCTCCATGACGCTCTCGCTGGCTGCTGTCTTCATTCCGGTGTTGTTCATGGGCGGCTTATTGGGGCGCCTGCTGCACGAATTCTCGGTTACGATCATGTGCGCGGTAATCGTCTCCGGCGTCGTTTCGCTCACCCTCACCCCGATGCTCTCCAGCCGCTTCCTGCGCCCCCCGAAAGAGCAAAGACACGGCAGCCTCTATCTCATTTTCGAGCGCGGATTCCAGTCGATTCAACGCCTTTACGATTGGAGCCTGAAGGGCGTCCTCCGTCATCGCTTCGTCACCCTGATGGCCTCGCTGGTCATTGTGGTGATCACGGTGCAGCTCTTCCTTCAAATCCCCAAGGGCTTCCTTCCTAGCGAAGACTCCGGCGGGATGTTCGGCATCACCCAGGCGCAGCAAGGGATATCCTTCGACTCCATGAGGCAGCACCAGGTCGAGGTGACGAAGATCATCCAGGACGATCCCAATGTCGCGGACGTGATGTCTTTCGCAGGCGCGGGTCTCCCGGGTTATGGCGGCAACTCCGGCTTTTTCTTCGTCCACTTGAAGGATCGCCCCTCGGCGAGCCAGGATATGAGCGATTCGATCAGGCATCTTCTGCGCCTCCCGGGCGGCAAGCGCGACCCCAACCTTCGTTACATCAGCACGGATGACGTGATCAACGAGCTGCGCCCGAAAATGATGTCGCTCCCCGGCGTCATGGCCTTCATGCAAAATCCCCCGCCCATTCAGATTGGCGGCCAACTGACCAAGAGCCTTTATCAGTTCACCGTCGAGGGCCCGGATACCAAAGAGCTTTACAAAGACGCCGCCGAGCTCGAAGCGAAGATGCGCCAATTGCCTGGGCTTCAGGACGTGAATAGCGACCTGCAGATCAGCAATCCGCAGGTGAATGTCGTGATCGACCGAAACAGAGCCCTGGCGCTCGGTGTTTCGGCCTACCAGATCGAGGACGCGTTGTCGACGGCCTACAGTACCCGGTTGGTTTCCACCATCTACGCTCCCAACAACGAATATTGGGTGATCGCCGAACTCATGCCCCAGTATCAGATGAACCCCCAGGCCCTCTCCATGCTCTATATCAAGTCGAATACCGGCCAGCTCGTTCCGCTGGATTCCGTCTCCAAGCTGACGGAGGACTTGGGTCCTTTGGCGGTGAACCATTCCGGCCAGCTTCCCTCGGTCACCCTTTCTTTCGACCTCAAGCCGGGTGTCGCGCTAGGAGAGGCCGTGACGCGCGTCGAAGAACTGGCGCGGAATACCCTGCCTGCAAGCATCAGTGCCACATTTCAGGGCACGGCGCAGCAGTATGAGACATCGCTCACCGGTCTCGGGATTCTGCTTCTGGCAACTCTCCTGGTGATTTACCTGGTGCTGGGGATTCTCTACGAGAGCTTCATCCACCCGCTCACCATTCTTTCCGGTTTGCCCTCGGCGGCCCTGGGAGCGTTAATCACTTTGAGACTTTTCCACTTGGAGCTGAACCTCTACGGCTTCGTCGGCATCATCATGCTCATCGGCATCGTGAAGAAGAACGCCATCATGATGATTGACTTCGCCATCGTGGCCGAGCGCCGGGAGGGAAAGAGCCCGCTCGCGGCCATCTACGAAGGCTGCCTGATCCGCTTCCGCCCCATCATGATGACCACCATGGCAGCGCTTATGGGCACCCTCCCCATCGCCCTCGGCTTCGGCGCCGGAGCTCAGTCCCGCCGCCCACTCGGTCTCGCGGTCGTTGGCGGGCTGTTGGTCTCCCAACTCATCACGCTCTACATCACGCCCGTCTACTACACTTACCTAGACTCCTTCCAGAAGTGGTTGACAGCTTCCGAACGCAAGGCCGAAGCCAAAGACCTTCCCACCATGGCAAGGATTTTTGCGGAACCGAACGGCAACGACACCACGGTGACGCCTGCTCAAAAGGAATCGTGACGACGAAGTCGTCGCCATTCCCGTCCCGCCAGGGCGGGAGGAATCCACTCCGCAAACTCCCGGAAATGCGCTGCCTACGGAATGGATTCCCGCCTTCGCGGGAATGACGCGTGGTGGGACGTCACCGAACTATCCAGGCACGTCACCCCCGCGCAGGCCGCGGTATCCCCCCGCGGGCCACGTCACCCCCGCGCAGGCGGGGGTCCACAGCAGGGGTGTGGATTCCCGCCTTCGCGGGAATGACTGGCGGTTCGTAAGGGATGCAGTTCCAAATGACACCACTACCGGCAAAGGACCGCCTCGCTCTGCGCGACACAGAGTAGGGTTCCTGATCAGCATGGCGAGAAAGACCATTCTCCTGCCGGGCTAGTCCTTCTGTTGGCAATCACTCCTTGTACGCCTTGTGGCGCCTCTCCCCAAAAGGTTCAACAGTGTAATAACTCGCAGGATTTTCCCGAAATGACTCGTTCTTTACATCCCAGCAGGCGCTAGGATATTGGAAATGAGCAAGTTACGTGTTGAGGCCAGAGATTGTTGCGGGCTTGGCCAGCCTTTTGCTTCGTGCTAGAGGGCGCGGATGAGGCTGGTTCGACGGCACGGATCGACTTGCTGTCAAGTGTCGATCCCTCGCTCCCCTGCCCCTCTCCCCCTTGGGGGAGAGGGTGGACCGCCGTCCCGATGCACTTCATCGGGAGGCGGGCCGGGTGAGGGGGTTCCCGCCAAACTGCTCGTAGTCAAAGACAGGGTTCTTGTCCGTGCACGGCGTTTGGACAAACAACTCAATGAAACACCGCACGACACGTTTGAGGCACAAGGTATGAAGAAGGTGATTATTCTCGGCGCTGCAGGCAGGGACTTCCACAATTTCAACGTCGTGTTCCGGGATGATGCCGCCTTCCGGGTTGTGGCGTTTACCGCCACACAAATCCCCAACATCGAAAACCGGCGATATCCCCCGGAATTGTCTGGAAAACTCTACCCGAACGGAATCCCGATAATCCCAGAGGCTGAACTCGAGGATTTGATTCACAGAAGTCACGCGGACGCCGTGGTGTTCTCTTACAGCGATGTTTCCCACCAAAACGTCATGCATTTGGCGGCACGGGCCGTGGCCGCCGGCGCCGATTTCTGGCTGCTTGGAACGGAACGAACGCAGCTCGCGGCACGCGTCCCGGTTGTCTCCGTTTGCGCGGTCCGGACTGGCTGCGGCAAGAGTCCTGTGTCACGACGAGTGGTGCAGGAACTGCGCGCCCAGGGCTTGCGGCCGGTGGTGGTTCGCCATCCCATGCCTTACGGCGATCTCCTGGCGCAGCGGGTACAGCGCTTCGCCACCCTGGAGGACATGGAAAGGTACGAATGCACCATTGAAGAGAGGGAGGAGTACGAGCCCCACCTGCGGCAAAACGTGACGGTTTATGCGGGGGTGGATTACGAGGCCATTCTCCTTCAGGCGGAGAAGGAAGCCGGCGTGATCCTCTGGGATGGCGGCAACAACGACACCCCCTTCTATCACTCCGATCTGGAGATTGTGGTTGTCGATCCTCACCGGGCCGGACACGAGCTAGGCTACTATCCTGGGGAGGTGAATTTCCGCCGGGCGCATATGCTGGTGATCAACAAGGTTGATACGGCGGCTCCGGAAGCCGTGGAGGCGGTGCGCAGCAATATCCGCGCGATTAATCCCGGCGCCGTGGTCATGGAGACGGAATGCCGGGTGACGGCGGCGGAACCGGAGCAAATCAAGGGCCGGCGGGTGCTGGTGGTGGAGGACGGGCCCACGCTTACCCACGGTGAAATGTCCTACGGAGCGGGCGTGGTGGCTGCCTGCCAGTACGGCGCCGCGGGGCAGGCCGATCCCAGGCCTTACGCCGTGGGCTCCATCCGCGCCACCTTCGAACGCTTCCCCCATCTGAAGGGCCTCCTGCCGGCGATGGGTTACAGCGAGGCACAACGAGGGGAGTTGGAAGAAACCATCAACCACACCCCCTGTGATCTCGTCCTGGTGGCTACCCCGATCGATCTCGCGCGACTCCTGCGTCTGAACAAGCCGAGCCTGCGAATCGGTTACGAGGTTGTGGAACGGAGCAAGCCCGGTTTCGCCGAGGTTCTTGCCGACTTCACGGCGCGCCTCGAGACGCCCAAGAAAGCGAGGCTCGCCTGAGGAGGGTGGTGTCTTAATATGGGACGTAGGGCCGGGCTTGCCCCGGCCAGGCCGCCCCAAGGGGCGGCCCTACGATCGAATTAGGACACTGCCCTGAGGAGAGAGACAGAAGAAAGGATTTCGCCATGCGCAGACTCAAGGTTGTAACCCAGCGCGATAAGGAGACTTCACCCCTTTCGCGGCCCTCCACACTGCCGCATCGGCACGTGATTTCTCTCCATGACCTGGCTCCTGCGGAGATAGAGTTCCTGCTGAAGCTGGGCCAGCGCGTGAAAGCCCAGCCGAGCCGGTTCAGGAGCGCTTTGGAGGGCAGGACTCTGGCCATGCTTTTCGAGAAGCCCAGCCTGCGGACGCGTGTGACGTTCGAGGTGGGCATGGAGCAACTGGGAGGCAAGGCCCTCTACCTCGGCCCGCAGGAAGTGGGGCTGGGGAAGCGTGAGTCCGTGAAGGATGTGGCGCGTAACCTCTCGCGCTGGGTGGACGCCGTCGCGGCCCGAGTGTTCGCTCATCAGACGGTGATGGAACTGGCGGAGAACGCTTCCATCCCGGTCATCAACGCTCTCTCGGATTTTGAGCATCCTTGCCAGGCGCTGGGGGATTACCTGACGCTGCTCGAGCACAAGGGCCCCTTGGAGGGGAAAACGCTCGCCTGGGTAGGCGACGGCAACAATGTTGCCCATTCCCTCATTTATGGCGCCGCCAGGCTCGGCGTGCGCCTGCGCATTGCTACCCCGGCAGGCTACGAACCGGACCGCTCCGTGGTGGCCGAGGCCAAACGCGAAGGAGGAGACATCACGCTCACGCACGATCCCAACGAAGCCGTTGCCGGCGCTGACGCCGTTTACACCGACGTTTGGATCAGCATGGGCCAGGAGGATGAGGCTGACACTCGCCTGCGCGTTTTCCGCCCTTACCAAGTGAACTGCCAACTCCTGCGCAACGCGGGACCTCAAGTCCTGTTCATGCACTGCCTGCCGGCGCGGCGCGGCCAGGAAGTGACGGACGAGGTCATGGACTCACCGCGATCCATTGTCTATGACCAAGCTGAAAACCGCTTGCACATCCAGAAGGCGATTCTCCTGGCGCTCCTGTCTTGAGAGTAGGCCATGCCCACCGCTGTCGTAGCTATTGGCGGTAACTCCCTGATCCGACCCGGCGAGAAGGGTACTCTCGAGGAACAACGACGCAACCTCCAGACAACTTGTGAGGGCATTGCCGCAGTGATGGCTGCTGGTTACCGTACGGTAGTCACTCACGGCAACGGACCTCAGGTGGGCGACGCACTGCTGCGCTCGGAACTCGCTGCCAGCCAGGCGGAGCCGCTGCCCATGGATGCGTGCGTGGCCGAAACCCAGGGAAGTATTGGTTATCTGTTGCAGCAAACGCTACAGGAAACCCTGCCGCGACACGGTCTGCGGCGCCCGGTGGTGACCATGGTAACCCAAGTGTTGGTCTCGCGGCGAGACCCGGCCTTCCGCAGCCCCAGCAAGCCCGTGGGCCCTTTCTACAATCAGGAGGAAGCCGAACGCCGCCGCCGTACGCTGGGTTGGCAAATGGTGGAGGAGGCGCCTCGCGGCTATCGCCGCGTGGTGCCCTCCCCGGAACCGAAAGAGATCATGGAACTCCCCGCCATTCAAGCGGCCCTCCAGAGTGACGCGCTGGTGATTGCCTGCGGCGGGGGAGGAATCCCCGTGGTCTTCCGGCGAGATCGCCTGGTGGGCATTGACGCCGTGATCGACAAGGACCGCGCCTCGGCCCTGCTTGCCTGGGAGCTTGAAGCAGAGTTGTTTCTCATCTCCACCGGCGTCGCGCAGGTGGCCTTGAACTACGGCTCACCTGACCAGCGGCAGATCGAGCGCCTCAGTGCCGCCCAAGCACGCCGCTACCTGCGCGAAGGCCAGTTCCACTCCGGCAGCATGGGTCCGAAGATCGAGGCGGCGCTGGCCTACCTCGATCGCGGGGGCAAGCTGGTCATCATCACTTCCCCTGAGAACCTCTCCGAAGCCTTGCAGGGCATGGCCGGAACTCGCATTACACTTGCCTAATGCTTTTTTCGTGACAATCGTTACCAAAGAGCGCTATCCTAGAGGTGCAGTTTGTTGTTGTAATTCCGACGAGTCTCGCAAGAGCTGCAAAGGATGACTTGATTGCCTTCGAGCCTTGCGACTGGTGGTGTTACAGCGGATCGTCGGGCGTACCCGCCGTTGCCGTCTCCACAAATTGCAATTCCAATCCAACAAGGACACATTGCAGCATGAAGGAACAAGGTACAGTGAAGTGGTTTAACGCCGCAAAAGGTTACGGGTTCATCCAGCGCGAAAGCGGAGAGGACGTATTCGTCCATTTCTCAGCTATTGTGGGCAACGGATACCGGTCGCTAGAAGAAGGCGCCAGAGTCAGCTTTGAAGTGAAAACCGGCCCGAAAGGGTTGCAAGCCGCTGACGTCGAGCGCGCGTAGCTCAACAGCACAGCCGCTCCCGGCGGGCTCCGCAGCGCCGGGGGCATTCTCACCTGAAGACCCGGGCATTAAATAGGCTCGCCAAGGAAGAGATTCTCGGTCTGGGGGGAGAAGTGTGCGCGTTTCATGGAAAGCGATAGAGCACTACGCGCAAAATCGTGTCCGGATGCAGCACCAGAATCTCTCCCTGCGCATCATCGTCACCTTCGATCCAACGGGTAAGTTCCCACTTTCCGTCCACAAACCTCCCTTGCTGCACGACGCCGAGTCCCACATTGGATGGTCCGGGCGTGTTCGGCGTAAAGTCGACGCGCATGCCGCCTCCGCCGAAATAAAACTCGTCGGGACCGGTGGCAATCACAACTGCCGCAGCTTCCAACGGTGGCAGGGGTTCTGCCGGCTGAGTTCCAATCGGTTGCCTCGGAAAAGGCGACACCACTCCCCCTTTGGCCTGCGGGGGAAGGCCCCTGATCCGGCCAGTATATGTAAACGTCAGGGTGTAATTGCCCAGTTTGACCTGCTTGGGCGGGTCTCCCTGGATCATCCGCACCGCGGTCAGGGTGTCACTGCCCTGGTGCGCAAGAATCATCGGCGATAACTGGGAGAGCATTTGATATGTGGCTGCAAGCTCGGGGGGAATCGGTCTTGCCCCGTCAACGCCAAACGGAGAAAAGCCGATCGCATTGTACTTGCCGACTGCCACGATTACGTTGGACTCATCGGTGCTCGTCTCCGGAATAAAGAGCGGGTTCCCGCTCCTGCTGAATCTTTCGCAAACTTCGTCGAAATACGGCAGGTAGAGATCCGGCGCGAGGATATCCACGTCCGGAGCTCCGGCGCGCCAGAGGTCATGCACCTGAGGCAGTGGACCGCCGCTGGGATACGTTCCCGGCCAAGCATGATTCGGTTGTTGCAGCCACCCGTTCACGTACATGGGAATGTCATAGCTCGCCTTGCCCGCCTGGACCACCTTCTCTACGAAACGCGCATAGTTCCACGCCATGAATATCTCATCCGAAGGCCAGTGCAGTTCCTTCCAACTCACTTCATGTTCATACGCGCTCATCGGCGGGCTCGTCGTCTGAATCGGAATCTTCACGTCAGCCGGCTTGCCGGGACCGAAGACCTCTTCCCAGGTTCCGGATTTCTTGTAGCCATTCGCCGCCCAGACCGCACGGAACTCGGGAATGAGCGTATCCTTGTGCGATTCCAGGTAGTTCATCAGCTCCGCCGGCACCGGCCGGGCAAACGCGCGGTTCGCCGCTGGAGATCGGTCTCGCGAATCCCGCAGCACGCCCACTTCGTTTTCTACCTGCATCATCAGCACAGTGTGTTGGGTGCCATCGATTCCCTTGATATGCCGCATCAATGCCCCAAACGCGGCGGCGTCCGCATCCCTCGTGGCGTCAGCAAATGTGCTGAGCAGTTCGACGGGGCCCGAGATCGAAACGGTGCTGCCATCGTCGATCTGAATGCGCGGGAAGCGAGTGTAATCCTTCTTCACCCAGTACGGTGCAAAACTGGAAGTGCCATTCTTCCAGCAAGCGAACCAGAGAAAGACGATATGCAGGTTGTTCTCTCTGGCCTTGGCGATTACTCCATCCACCTGGGTGTAATTGAACTTCCCTTCTTCGGGCTCAAACTGCGCCCAGGAGATACCGACGAGCACGGTGTTCAGGTTGCCGGCGACAAGCTTTGGCCAGATAGGCTCCATCATAGGGAGACTGGTCGCTGCGTTGTTGGTGAGTTCTCCCGCGAGAGCCAGAAACGGCTTGCCCTCCACGATCAGTTGCGTGGCAGCACCCTGTTTCTGCAAGTGTGGCGTACCGACAGCGGTCTGTGCCTCGGCCGGAATCGACAGGGCAGCGGCACACACCATCAAACCTAACGCGGACATCGCAATCATTTTCATTTGCATACATTGCTCCAGTTTGCTTAACTACGTTACGCGCAAAAAGTCGGAAGTCAAGCGGAATTGCGGGGTCGAGGGAGCCCACCATGCCATCAAGCCAAGGAAAATGTATAAACTTGGAGAAAGCATTTCTCGAATTGGTTTTGGCCGCCGTCAGCGCGATTTCAGCCTTGAACGCGTACTCAGCCGAGGCGCCACCACCAATCCCAGGCGATTTCCCCAGAGGCAGCCTCCAACTGTGGCTCTCGGGCAGCCAGGTGGAGCGGACCGAGGGCGGCGGGCAGGCCGGGGAGGAATACGTGATCGCCCAATATCAGATTAACCTCGCCGCAAACCCGGCGACTGCCGCCACCGCCACCACTCCGGCTGCGCTGCCCGGTAAGGGGCCGGCCCAGCATCCTTTCCTCTATGCGGGGGAATGGGATACGCGCAAGCCCCTGGAGCAGTCCATCTTTATCGTCCGTGAAGGCAAAATCGTCTGGCAGTATTCCATGCCGATAAAAACCTCGAGCGGCGGAAACCAGGAGTTCGACGACGCCACGCTGCTGTCCAATGGCAACGTGATCTTTTCCCGCATGTCAGGAGCGGGAATGGTCAGCCCGGCCAAGAAACTTCTGTGGAATTATTCTGCTCCGCCCGGAACCGAAATCCACTCGTGCCAGTCCATCGGCAGGGACCGCGTCTTGATCATGCGCAACGGCAATCCCGCCCAGGCAATGATCATCAACACCGCCACGGGAAACATCGAACGGGAAATCCCCATTCCGACCACCGTCGCCGGCACCCATGGACAGTTCCGGCACGTTCGCATGACCAAAGCGGGCACGTTGCTGGTGCCGCACCTCGGGGAAGGCAAAGTGGTCGAGTATGACCTGGACGGCAAGGTGCTTTGGTCGGTTCCGGCCAAATCGCCCTGGCAAGCGGTGCGGCTCAAGAACGGCAACACCCTGATCGCGGGAGACTGGAGCCGCTACGCGCGCGAGGTCAACCCCCAAGGGGAGACGGTATGGGAGTTCACGCAGGCGGACGTGCCCGAATACAAGTTGGGCAACATTCAGACGGCCGACCGCATGGCCAACGGCAACACCATAATAACTTGTTGGATCGCGGGGGACAACGACACGTCACACTGGCCGGGCACCGTGCAGGTCCTTGAAGTGACTTCGGACAAGAAAGTCGTCTGGGCTTTGTCTTCCTGGAAAGATCCGGACCTTGGGCCGGCCACCAGCATCCAACTTCTCGATGAACCAGGCGCGCCCGAAGACGCCGAGCGTTGATTCGTCCGCAGAGCGTCAATTTTTTCACACCGCTGACCGGGAACTTCCACTGATCGCCTGCGGCTTGATGTGCTAATCTATGGATTGCCAGTGAGTCCAGCACGGGCCTGTAGCTCAGAAGGATAGAGCAACGGTTTCCTAAACCGTGGGTCGGGGGTTCGAATCCCTCCAGGCCTACCATCTTCTCAAGGACTCAGCGACAGCCCTCGATTCGGCGTCACAGTTAGCGTCACACTTAAGGGCGAAAGCGGGGCTTGTGAGATTCTTGCTAACCACAGGGGATTCCGTGGTTTGGCGGGACTGTCCATACCGTTACATAGCCATTTGCAACAGGGCAAACTTTTCGTCGATGAGGCCGCTCTCATTCGCATAGGATTTGCCGCTGGGGCTGTCGAATGTGTCGGCGCCGGCCACATCTCATTTTGCATGAAGACTTAGCGTGCTTTCAATCCGCCTGGATTTCTTCCTCCCCGAGGTTAGGCGCTGATCTATTCAGCCAAGGGAAAGGGGCCTCGGGAGCGTTAACTCCCAGGAATGGGCAGAGCGCATCCCAACCCGATCCTCTGACGACATCTAACACAAGCAGGTCTTGCTGTCTGCAGGAAAAATAATTGAACACGTCTTGGTAGTGGGTATCGTACACGGCTGAGAATATAGTCGTGTCATACTGAGTTGTGCCATAAACCACCTTCCTTATGTAGTCTATATACCCCCAATCCGCATGCCTTTGAGGAGCCAAAGCTCTCTGTCGTTCAACTGCCTTCCAGTGCTTTGCGCAAGAGCGGAGCCAATCTTGTTTTTCGCGGACGGTCATAATAAACTTACTGCCAGGGTAGGAGCGATCCAGGGCCTTATAGATTGGGCAAACCGGCTGATCAGTGATTCCGTCATAGGAATCCAGAATAGTCAGCCTCAACTGCTGGGTCGTGCCTTTAAGGAACTGGTAGATCTCAGATTCAGTCGTTCCGTCGCTGGGAAAGTGTAAGGTGCGGTAGCCCAATTGGTTCAATGCCTGATTCAGACTCGTGGTTCCAGTTTTGCTCAATCCTAAGCCGAATATCTTATTCAAACCTCACCACCCCGCTCTTGGGAACAAACTATCCTACTTCAGGACAGGCGCGCGAACGCTCGTTCGCGGCACTCTTACGGTACCGAACGACATGCTCCTCCCTGCGATTCAAAGAGATGGCCAGGACTCACCTCAAAAGCGTCCGACCGAACCGCCCCAGCATGAGGCAATTCTACGCTCCCTTGTTGCGGATGAGCAATACTCTATCGCAGTTTCACGAGCTATTCCTTGCATGTCAAGAAATCCGGGCCGAAGGCCGGGGCCAGCTCAGACGACACACTGTAACAGGCTCGAGCAGTTTGTTGAAATACACTCTGAGGCTCCACGCCCACATCCGCCACGGCAACCAACTGCTTGTGTCAACATCACGAATTGAGGACGCAGGTGCGGCGGAGTTTTCATTTGAGCAACCTGTTGCCGTGGCCGCAGCGATGCGCTAGGATGTAGTGTCGGCCCGGCAGCCGCATTGGCCGGATAACGCCCGCGCATCACTGAACTTAAATATGGTTGTTCATCTGGCTTGCACCGTCGCACGTTTTCAAGTGAACAGGCTGGAAGCCTTCCTTCAGCACTACAAGTCCCTTGGCGTCGATCAATTCTGGATGACAATTCACTCCCCTGCTTCGGATGCCGAGGACGACGGCGGCCAGCTCTCGACTGAATTGAGCAAATATGCAGCAGATCAAACTATTCACTTTAGTACCTTAACCGGCGTGTTCGACGCGATGCTGGTGAGGAAGCATCATGACACACTTCAGGCTGACGCATTTATTCCGAGCGATTGGGTGTTGTGGGCGGACGTGGACGAATTCCAAATCTACCCGGATGATTTACGTTGCACCCTCGCGCGCGCCGACCGCATGGGAGCCATGCACATTAGTGGCGAGCTGGTTGACCGCGTCGCGCGCAATGGAATACTCGCGCCTCTTGATCCACACCAGAGCATCTGGGAACAATTCCCGGTTGGATGTGCGCTTACCTTACAGGTGCTGAAGGGATACTCGCACAAAGTGGTAGCAGCAAAAGGCGCCGTGCGGCTTACCCCAGGCAACCACGAGGTGCTTCCAGGTCTCGGCCCAACGCGCTGGGCGCCAGAACTCGCAGCGATTCACCATTTCAAGTGGGACGAGACCGTGGTGGCGCGTCTCAGTTCTCGCCTGGAACCCGCGTGGAAAGCAAAATGTTCCTGGTGGCCTGAAAGTGAGCGCTTCCTCAACTTCATTCATGATCGACGTGAGCTTGACTTGAGCAGTTTGCTCACCTTCGACTTTGGGAAAGGAAATCATCGCATTGACGATGCCGCGGCTTGGCATTTTGTTCATTGCCTCCGGTGCTCCAATCCGGAATGGCCGAAGCGGTGGGGTATGGCCGAGGCGGAAACGGAATGAATGTCTTCGGCCGGCTGGTTGTGCCCGTAGGGACCGCTTTCGCAGTAAACTACCGCTAGCCGGCTTTGCGTGCAAAGGTAATCGAGCAAACCAAATGCCGGTCGATGTAATGCGGCGCCTTAATCTCCTCGACTGCGATGAGATAGTGACCGTCATGCTCCGCCTCGTATTCCCGCGGGTCGGAGTTGTGTAGGGCGATCACACCGCCGGGCTTCAACCAAGGCGACCAAGCCTCGTACGCGGCGCGGGCGCCAGCCGGCGATTGATCGCCATCGAGAAAGAGTAGATCGATCGGCGTGGTCCAGGCTAGGGCGATCTCCTCCGCCCTGCCTTGGTGCACCTCGACCCAGTCGGATAGACCCGCCGCACGTATATTCTCTTCAAAATGCTGGCGAGGGGAGCGCGGCGTTAACGACCCGATGATCGCCCTGTATACTGGGACCGAGAAGGAATCACCCGATCCATCGAAGGGATCGACGCAATGTACTTTGCCGGAGGCCTTTAACTTTCGGCCACCCGCCAATAGCACTGCGCTCGACCCAAAAAACGAGCCGATCTCGACGATCACCGCATCGCCCTCAAGGGCGTACGCCATCTGTGCCAGGGCTTCAGCCTCCTCACCGCGGGTCCAGCCTGGGATCGCTTCCGCCAACGCCAGATAGTCTGCGAGATCCTCCATTTCTCTTCTTCCTTTTTTCCTTCGCTCTTTCTTCTTTCGCTGCAATCGGTGTTATCACGTCAATTTCGCCGCATTGTGCAGGGCGCCACGGGCGACGCGATCCGAAATATCAGGTGGGGCACGCAGGCGCTCAAATGGGCGCGCAAATCGCTCAAAGTGAAGATTGTAGTATGGATCGATGATTTCAGGATCGCTCCAGCGCGCGCGAAAGAATGCCGCCTCTGCACGATGGCGCATCTGTTGAGCTTCCGAAAAATCGCGGCCGCGTGATTTCGACTCGAGGTGATATAATACAGCGAAGGGGTTATACACAACGCGATACCCCGCCTTCCGGACTTTCATGCAATAGTCAATATCATTGAATGCGAGTTTCAGGTTCAAGTCGTCAAATCCACCATCCAGTTGTTCGAATAAGGTACGCCGGGTTGCAAGACAAGCACCGGTCACTGCGGCGGCGCTGCGCAACAATTGACTCCGGCCAAAATATCCACCCGCCTCAGCCGCCTGGCCGACGGATTCGTGCCCGGCCACGCCTTCAACCCCCAGCACCACTCCAGCATGCTGGATCGTGCCATCCGCATAAAGAAGCCGCGCGCCGACCGCGCCAACGTCTTCGCGAAGTGCATTGGCGGCGAGCTCCACACACCAATCTTGGGTGAGCACCACGGTGTCATTGTTAAGGAAGATCAGCACCTCACCTTTCGCCTCGCGAGCTGCCGCATTGTTGATTGCAGACCAGTTGAAAGGACCTGGAAAGTGAATCAAGCGTATTTGCGGTATAGCTGAAAGGCTGGCAAAATAGTTCAGTGTCGAAGCCTCAGCGCTGTCGTTGTCGACGAGTAAAATTTCGCACTGCCCAGGGTAGACCACAAGTGAGTCCAAGACGCTATTGAGGCACGGACGCAGCAAATCAAGCCTGTCCCGCGTGGCCACTATAATCGAGATCTTGGGCGCAACCGAGGGCAGGCGCCAGCGGACGCGGGTCGCGAACTGGCGTGCTGAACCCACCGAATCGCTATGGGTTTCGACCTTGGCAGCCAGGTTTAGCCTGCGTAAATGATCTTCAACTGCGGCGACGATGTTCTTCTGAACGTCCTCTGCAACCGTCGCAGTACGCGACACCGAGCCCGGTGTCACCCGCCAGTGATAGAGCACACGCGGCAAATGCAGGATATCGGGCGGGGACAAATGCGCAACGGCGCGAAGCAGAAGATCGTGATCTTGGGCCCCTTCAAATCCAGGGCGCAGGCCGCCGACAGCCGCAACAACATCACGACGCAAAACGACGAGATGGCAAATATAATTGAGAGCTAGCAGCAGGTCCGGATCAAACCCTGGTTTGAAGAAAGGCGTGTGGTGAACACAGCGCCCGAATGCGTTTTCCTCAATTCGGTCCTCATCCGAATACAGCAAGCCGTATGGGCGTTCCTGAAGCGATAGGGCGACATGATATAGGGCATCTGGGGCAAGCTCGTCGTCGTGGTCCAGGAAGGCGATGTAGTCGCCATTTGCGGCCGCGATGCCACGGTTGGTATTGGCGGCGATACCCCCGTGAGTGGTCGCCCCGACCCATCGGATGCGCGGTTCTGCGACGTAACGGCGCTGCAGAAGCCTAAGTTCGTCGCCGTCCGATGCGTCATCGGTAACGACCATTTCCCATCGGTCGTAGGTTTGTGCTCGCACACTGTCGATCGCCTTGTCGAGCAACCGCGTGTTGCTGTTCCAGGTCGGCAAAACCACCGAAATCAGGGGTCGGTTCGTGAGCCGCCCGCTTCGGACACGCTGCTCAGTGAGGATATCGGGCGAGGGGCGGTAGAATCGCTCCCAATACTCGTCGTAGGCTTCGATCGGAATGCTGGCCATGCGGCCAATCTCCGGTAACCGCGCCTCAATCCTATCCAGAACTTGCCGCAACTGAGCAAGTTCATTGCGGGTTGCAGCGATCGAATCCCAGTGTTGCGGCGCATCGGAGTAGACCACGGTGCCGGCACCGATTGGCGAACGTGATACCGAATCAATCGCGACTAGCGTACGCCCATTAGCAAACCTCGCGCGATGGGCCGTCGAGATCTTGAATGTGAAGCCGAACTTCCCGTCGCCGCCGACGAGATCCTGGACGTCCGGTCGGGGCTCGCTGCACGATGCGCACCCTATGAAGAAGCTGTCAGCATAGAACTCCACAACCACAGGGATCGACTTATCGCACAAGTCCGCTGCCCAGCCACGGATTTCATATGCCGAGGCGGAATCGACAGCACCGACGACGGAGCGCTTGACCTTTGAAAACGGCTCGTTCTCCAGCCTTTGCCGCAAAAAGCTATCGACGTCGGCCGCAGCCAAATGCGGGGCGACCGCCACTAAGTTGGCATCCGAAAGCAAAAGCTCGAGTAACTGTGCCCAAGTACGCGCCGCCCCCGCAGAGCGGCGCGTAGCCGCGCCTATCGGCAAACGTAGTTGCGCCCAGTCGATCAACTGCAACGGTGGTGTATCCTCTACCTTACTGTGAGGCAGCGCCTCTCTGAGCAGCACCGGCTGAAGGACGGCAGTCTTGAACTCTTCCGTCTCGAATATGTCGCGAAGTAACATCGAAAGGCTACTTTTTGAAAAACCATCAAGGGAAGCCTTAGCGGGCATGCGACCGAGAAACAGATTGAAACAACTGGTCACGTCGCGCGAATCGAGCGCTGCCTTCGCTTCCACCGCGGGCAGTTGACCGTCCCTTTGGGGCTCTCCACGAGAATCTGCAGAGGTTTCCATGAATAGAATCGGCACTATACCAGACGTCGTACGGCATCCACTACGGTTGCAACCTTGGCATCGCTCAATTCCGGGTACATGGGTAAGCTCAAGATCTGGGACGCAACCGCATCGGTTTTGTCGAGCCCGCCTGGATCAATATCGAACCGCCCCGCATAGGCTGGTTGACGATGCACCGGCACGGGATAGTGAATGTTAGTGCCGATACCTTTCTGTTTGAGGCGTGCCTGAAGCTGGTCACGGCCGGGATGCCGCACCACATACTGATGGTAGACATGAGTGGCGCCGGCGCGCTTTATGGGCAGTACCAAACCAGTATCAGCTAGACCAGCATCATAAGCGGCAGCAATCGCCGCCCTTCGCTGATTTCCGGCATCGAGATACGGCAATCTTACCCGCAGGATAGCGGCCTGAATTTCGTCGAGGCGACTGTTCATGCCGGGCAGGTCACTGACATAGCGGCGCTCCCATCCATATTCACGCAGCATCCGCACTCGCTTAATGCGTTCAAGATCGTTAGCGACGACCATCCCGCCATCGCCAACCGCGCCAAGATTCTTCGTTGGATAAAAGCTAAATGTGGCCGCGTCCGCCAGGCTTCCGACGAATCGTTGGTAAAGTTTCGCCCCATGAGATTGTGCACAATCTTCGATGACACGAAGGTCGAACCGGTCAGCAATTCGCAGAATGGCAGGAACGTCAGCGGGATGGCCGTAGAGATGCACTACGACAACCGCCTTAACGGGACCCAGTGTCTCAAGGGTTCGAACGAGGGCTTCTGGATCCATTGTGTAGGTGTCCGAAGTAATGTCAACGAAAACCGGCGAAGCACCCGCCATTTCGATTCCGGCCACAGTGGCGACCGCCGTATGCGAGACGGTTGCGACGCGATCTCCGCGGCCAACCCCCAAGGAGCGCAGAGCCAGCGCGATAGCGTCCGTGCCGTTGGCGACGCCAACCGCGGCACCAAAATCGAATTGCCGCGCGAACTCCTGTTCAAACGCTTTGACTTCACCACCCAGAATGTACCAACCGCTGTCCAGAACACGAGCCAGGGCGGTCATTACTTCATGTCGGTGCTCTTCGAAGAATGCCCCGGGGTACATTTGCGGAATTTTCAGTAACGGACGGGCAGCTTCAAACATAGTCGCTCAAGCAATTTCGATAGTAGGCTACGGTGCGCGCCAGTCCCTCCTGGAGTGTTATTTTGGGAGCCCACCCCGTGGCCTTGCGGAAGAGTTGATCATCCGCAAAATAATCGCCGATATCAATGGGCATGAGTTCAGGCGGGTATAGCTTGGTCGCAAAGCGACCTGTGCCGGCGATTGTGACAAGCAACTCCGCAAGCTCTGCCAAGGTAATGGGAGGACCGCCACCGATGTTGAAAATACCACCCGGGGTAGTCGAGCAGCTACCCGCCGCGAGGAAGGCATCCACGGCATCGTCCACGTAAGTAAGGTCCCGCTTCTGCTGGCCACCCCATACCTCGAAAACACCATCTTCAACCACTCGGCGCAGCCAGATTCCAAGAAAAGTCTGACGTGCATCCTTCACCCGCATCCGCGGCCCAAACGTGTTCGTAAGTCGAAGAGAAACAGTCTGCAACCCATACACTCGATGATACAAACTATGGTAGGCCTCCCCCGCTGCCTTGTTGATCCCGTTGACGTCTACCGGTCGCACAGGATGACTCTCGTCGACCGGACACGAAGCCGGCCGACCGTAGACTTGGCGCGTGGAAGCAAAGACGATTCTCCCCTCGGGCATATGTCGCCGGCACCCTTCGAGCAGGACAAGCTGGGCGTGCACATTGGCATCAAGGTCGGACACCGGGTCGGTCATTGAATCGACATGCGACGTCTTTCCCGCGAAATTGAAGACGATATCATGTCCAGGAAGCAGACTTGCGATCTCCTCGGCCTTTCCAAGATCGACAATTCGGATCCGCAACCTCCCCTCGAGATCCTTCAAATTGGCACAATTTGCCCCGGTATTCGGGAGCAGCGAATCCACGACCAACACATCCGCCCCGACCTCCAGCAAGCGCCGCGCGAGATTCGATCCGATAAACCCAAGGCCTCCAGTTACCAGGACCTTAGACCCGCGGTAAAATGAGTTAATGGAATTCATAATCAACGTTGGTTAATCTGCGTGGCAGGACCTGGATCAGGCGGTTGTTCAGCCGGGAGCCGGCGATCAACCAACACCTTCAACAGTTGGTCCCAGCGCGGCAGGGTGACGGCATTCATATCGAAGTCCCTGATTGCGGTGGACCTGGCGGCGTCACGGATCGCCTGCATTCGGTCAGGATGATCCAGAACTTCATCCACACGGTCGCAGATCTCATCAATCGCGAAGAAGTTGACGGCTAGCCCGTTTTCTCTATCGCGCAACACTTCAAGCACTGGCGCGGTCGCTGAACCGACGATCACGCAACCCGCCGACATGGCTTCGACAAATGACCAAGACAACACGAACGGATAGGTCAAATAAACGTGCACGGAAGAAACTTGCAGGACGTTCAGATAGGTTTCATATGGAACCTGTCCAAGAAAGTGGACGCGGTCCAGATCGAGTCTTGCACCTACCTCGGCTAACAGCATCTCCCGGTAGGTGCCTCCACATGACGGCGGATCGCTGTAACTGAGGCCGTCGCCGCCGACGATCACAGCATGTGCGCGTGGGCGCCGGCGCAATATCTCCGGTAGTGCGCGCATGAAAATGTGAAAGCCCCGGTAGGGCTCCAGATTGCGAGAAACGTAGGTAATGACTTCATCCCCCTGAGTAAGGAGAATGTTTTCACGCGCCAGCTTGATCCAGGCGGTGGGGTCTGGCGTGATGCGCTGAGTATCCACCCCCTCGTGCAGCGACGATATGCGTGCTTGCATAGCTACTGGAAAGAGGCTACGCTGCCATGCAGTCGCAGTGTGTCCCCAATCGCTTTCGGCAAAGCTCAGCCGGTTCACGCCATTCCGGACCTGTAAGCGAGCGCTATCGCCGGCGACTCGAGGCGCGAATTCGGGATCGAATCCGACGTCGGCTCCTTGGGGATAATAGAAAAACTCAAAATACGACAGCAATGGTACGTCAGGAAACACGTCCTTTACAAATAATGTCTCCCCCCAACCACAATGTCCCACTACAATATCCGGAACTACACCACTGTCGCGCAAACTTCGACACACGTCCGCAACGGCCGTCCCTGTTCGCACCGCGGTATCAAACATAGCGGTGTAGGCATGGCAGGTCGATATGACCGGTAGGTTGGGCTCGTACACGAGTTTGCGGATTCCAGGTATTTCGTTATGCTTCTCCTGTGTGATGAAATATATTTGATTGTCCGGCTGCTCGGCCAAACGGCGGACGATATGAAGGTACTGCGCCGGAAAATTCTGATGGATAAAGGTGATGATCATGTTCAAAAGCCCACTTCAGCCATCAGTTTATTGCGTTGTTCAGGGCCTAGCGATCGCCTTTGCAACGCCAGAGCGGCAAGCTCCAAGCTACTTTTTCTGCGACGCAGCACGATCTCAGCAAATCCGGCTTCCCTGAGGCACTGAAGGAACAGCGTTGGCGTGAAGCCGCAATGGTGAGCCATGGCGGTCTGGCCGCGGGCAATCGCTTGGCCAAACCCCCACATCATGTCATGAGCGGTCACCGGGCCGGCCGCCGATTGATAAATCGTCTCGTGCAGCCGATCGGTTGCAATCCAATGGGCGATCGCCTGCAAATCGGGAACGATGATACAAGCGAACCCGTCCTCGCGCAGCACTCTGCGAAATTCGGCGAGTGCTCTCGGCACCTGGTACGCGAACAGATGCTCGACGCAATGAGCGGACCAAACGGCGTCAACCGTGCGATCCGGGATCGCCGAAAGATCGGCGATGTTTGCCACCACGTCTGGCTTCAAACGGGGATCGATATCCACCCGTATCTGTTGCCACTTATGGAAAAACCGTGGAAGCCGAGAGTCATCTGGTGAGCCGCACCCTGCGTTGAGGAAGACGCGGCGGGGGCGCTTGGCCGATTTCTTGCGAGGCATCGATAGGTCCCCTCAGATTAACCCACGTTAGAATCCGGTGTCTCCGGACTCGGTTCCTTGGGTTTGGATACGCTGCGCTGTGCCACGCTCAATTCAATTCCCCAGAGCGGATCTCCCGGCACATCAGAGCAGCACAGATCGCCATTTTTGAATGGCCCTAGCGCACTGCCCGATACAAATCTGCCGGTATACGTGACATCATAGTCCTCGGCTATGTCCGGCTTCAGGCGAATCGCGCAGCCCATCATTGGCATCCCCCGTCCACGACTGCCGCAGAGCATTTGGTTGCTCAGCCAAGGGGTCTGTAAGCCGTCGCTGGTGACGCCGCAGTATTCGATCAAATCGGGCGCCAGTTGCCCGACAGACATGATAGCGAATGCCTCGATCCACAGTTTCTCGCTAAGGCAACCAGCCCAACCATCGGTGAAATGAAGGTCACCAACGTTATGGATGTGTGCAAGGATATGGGTCGGAAGAACACCCGACGTGGGAGCGGTTGCGGCCTCGCCGGCCTGGAGCTCAGGGTCCACGGGGCGCGGCTCGGCATCAAGCCGTCGGACATCGATCGCCAGCACCGAACTGCTTGGCGAACGCAGCGAAGTTAACAGCAGCGAAACGCTGCCCCCGGAAATCCTCACGATAATCACATCGCTGCTGCAAGCGAGCCATCGATCCAATGTGGTCGCGCCCCCCAGGAATTCGACGGTCCCCGGGGACTTCATTGGAGCAAGTCCGAGCTGCAATGCTGGCAGTGCCAGTTCTTCGGTGAGAGTCGTCGTTGGGGCACCGCCCTGCACGGTGAAGGTATAGATACCAACCGGAAGAGTCAAAAGCTGTACGGATGCCGCGAGTTCGCGGGAAACCGGTTCATTGTCCGTTGTTGGGGTAGGGTCCATGGTAAGCTCCTTCTGTGCGTCTGAAGTGGTGATTCTTCGCGCCGATCTCAGCAGGGCATCATTGACACCCGCTGCCGTAGTTAATAATGGCAAAAGTTCGGCTCCGACAAACCCGCGCAATCGCTCGGCAATCGCCCCCAGGTCGAAAGCAATTATCCGCAGGCCCCGGGCAAGAGCGTGGCTGAGCGCATAGCACCAGGTCTCTGGGGCAACTGACGGGAAGAAGGCAATGTGGCACTGCTCCCGTTCAAGCAGGGCGCCGATTTCGTTCTCAGCGTAAGGACCGGTGATGAATACGCGCCCGGTTGCCAGGAGCGGTTCATCGTCGCATGTATAGCCGATCACAACAAAATCGAGATCAAGATTGCGTTCAGCGGCGTCTCGCGCACACTGCACCAGGACTTGATAACCCTTTGGGATGCTTAGGGCGCCGATCACGGCGACGCGAACTCGTCCAACCGGCGTTACCGTTGAACGAGCCACCGGCTCAATCGGCGTTTCCCAAGCCATTACCTTGACCGGGAGGCTGGGGAAGTATCGAGCAAGCCTGATGCGCACGTCATTTGAAGGCACGATGACCGTAGTCGCACCATCCAAAATCCGCGCACTCCGTGTACGTAGGGCCTTGACGGTTAGCGATTCCTCAAGGACAGTTCCGTACTTGCGGATACAGGTTTCGCAGTCCTCAATAGGTGGCTCCCCGCAATAAACGCCATTTCCGCCCACCAGCGCCACGCGCGGGCAGACCCAGGAATAGTCGTGAACGTACACGTCGTAGCGAATACCCAGGCTGGTCACCAACTCGAGCGCAACTGCGGGAAGTCCCACGAAATGATGCAGCTCGATGTAAGACAGTCGCAAACTGAGAAGTAAGGCACGCAGGATAGGCAGTTCTTCCGGCAGGTTGAAGGCGAGGTCCTCCATAGCCCGCTCTTGAGCATTCAGAATTACTTGACCCGCCCGGCCGGGAGTCCCCGAAGGCTGAATGAGAAGGACCGAGTGTCCGGCAGCCTTAAGCTCGGACTGTCGCGCCTCGACGTGCCGCTGTACACCTCCAGGAAGATCGGAGGTCACCAGCAGTATTGGATTTGTTGCCTCCTTGAAGAGACGGTGCATGTCAATTGCCCGCCTTGCATCAAGCAAAGGATCCGCCGCAACAAAGTCGGCGATCATTGCTTCGTAGCCGGGATGAAGAGCATTCAGAACGCGGCGATTTCGTTCAGTCAGGGTCCGCTTCATGCCTCCATAGGATCGGCCGCCTCGATGCCGAACGAACAAATCGGTCGCGGCAACGTGACGCCAACCCAGACCGCGAGCTCGCAGGCAGAAATCGTTTTCCTCGCCATAACCCTTGCCGAAGCTACTTTCGTCGAACCCGCCGACCTCGGCGAGACATGCGCGCTTAATATAGAGGCAGTAGCCGACCCCGACCGGCAGTTCCACCACCTTTCGAGCATTCACTTCGCGCGCAATGCCATCGATCTCTGCGGCCTCAGCAATAGTGTGCGTGCGCTCAATCTTACCTGGATAGCTCGTGATCGAGGCAACTTCGCCCAGCGGCGTTACCGTCCCTATGTCATCCGCGCAATAAGCCGCGAATCTCAGTCTCTCAAGCCAATCTCCGAATAGCTCGGTGTCAGCGTTGAGCAAGACTATGTCGCGCTCAGCATGGAGGTTCATACCTCGGTTCGCCGCACCTGGAAAACCCAGATTGGATCGATTTGTCAGGAGCGTAATGCGACCGTCATGGGCCAAGCGAGCAAGCGCCTCGCACAATTCGGAATCAGGGCTGGCATCATTGATGACCACCAATTCTGCTTCGCTCCGCGCTGTGGTCGCCAGCACACGCTCGAGACAGGCGAGAGTCTCGTCACATCCCGCATAGACCGGAACGACGATATCTATCATTTCCTTTGGTCTGGGTTCCTGGCGCGGCTGCGCCCGGATCGCTCGTTTTGGCCATGCCCCCACTGGCGTTGGCGAGATCGGCTGTATTCCAATCGGACTGCCGGTGAGCGGTAAGTACGTTCCATCAGGTAACAGAGCCGAAACCTCTACGGGAGAAGTGTCAGACCCCAACTCATCCAATGAAACGGGGAATGGCGATCCCCTCGAATCGCCGTCGGACGGTACCACAAGCAACTGGATGTGTTCACCACCGCGTCGCCCAATGGCGAGCTTAACAGGGAGCGCAGGTGCCCAGTCTAGATGCACTTCCCCCACCAACACTTTGTTTTCTGCCATGACCCAACCGGAAAGACCAAACGCGGGAGGCCAACTGAAGTCTGAGCCCAGTAGCTTACAGTCCCCCGTGCGGGCCGTAAGCCGGCCAGAAACTCCGGCTGGCAGGTCAATCATGAACGAGTCGAAGCCATCCTGGTCAACCAGACAAACCGTTGGGAACAATACACTGCCCTCGCAGGCGACCCTTACACGGCTTCCTGTCCGTACCTGGCCGACTAATCGAAGTCTGGTATCGACACCAACCCACCCCGGGAATTTGGCAGCGCTCGATGGGCGGCATAATAGGGCGGCGAAGGTTTGCAATCCCTCCACCGAATCCACTGCAAATCGCCGTAACAACATTTCGCAAGAGGCAGCCGCAGTATCAAAAAGACCCTGCGCGCAAAGCGCCTCTCCGCGCGCGACGATCGCATCGGGCTCCCCCCGACCTTCTAAGAGCTCAGCCGCCTCCGACACTGCCCCGAGTCGAATCAGCAATCGGGCGTGCAAGAGAAGGCAGGTCGGATTCTCCGGCGCAACCCGGCAGGCACAGTCCGCCATGCGCAGGGCCGCTTCCAACCGGCCCTCCTCGATGGCGCGTGAAATATCGCCAAAAAGCGCCTCGAGGCGACTGCCTCTAGCTTTTGACTGCAAGGAACCCTGAGTCCGTGATATCACTGGCGAGTCCGAGCCACACACCCCGCGAGCAGACTGGCGGCCGCACATCAATCGCCACCGGGCTACTCAATGTTGCAGCTTGGTAATGTCGTGCGACGACAGTCCTGCAATCGTGATGGTTGTCTTGTCTGCAAGGGTTATGGTATGAGCGCTCGTCGTGGCATCTTTTGGATGCGCAGCCTTAACACCCTCTGCAGTAGCACCCGCAATATTGATGGTGTCGCCACTCAGACTGAAATGCTGGCTGCCATGACCACTCGAGGGGCCAGCAACCGAACCGCGACCACCCAACGTTGTTGCCGATCCGCTGACCACCGTATCACTGCCAATGTGCGCGAGCGCGTTCGTGGGAACGCTGCGCCCACCGCCAACGAATGTGTCCCTCCCTTGACCGTGGATCAAAGTTGACGCACCCAACTCAATTGCCTTGACTGACGACCCACCGAACACGGTCGCGCTCTGCGCAGACCCGTCTAAATGCGAGCCAATCCCCGTTCCAGAGGTTTTGAGTTTGTCCAATACGTTCTGGGCGGCTTGACGCTCTGCACGACTCAAGCCTGCCACGTCATGGTGGCGATACGCCCCCCCCGATGGTGTAGTTGTTAGGCCCATGTTGCCTCCTTATTTGCACAATTTCTTTGACTCGTAGTCCAGTGATCTCTCAGAACCCTCCAATAGCCTGCCCATTGCGAGAACCCCACCTTGCACTGACCCCAAGTAGAACCCTCCTTGGAATCCAGAGTACACGCTGCCGTTAGAGTACTACCTAGAGAATAGGGAAATTATGCCCTTGAGGCGTGGGGCTGTCAAGCCCTAATTTAGCCCCTAATTTAGCCCTGATTTTGGCCCTAATTCTGGCTTGTTTCGTTAGCATGCCATCTGTCCGGTTCAAATAACCCGTGATCTGTCCGCTGGAGGCGACGGGCAGTTGCGGCGTTCTGTGGCAAGGAGGCAGGATGCCAAAATACTCAGATGTCGCTTGGGAGCGGGCGAGGAGAATCCAAGAGGTCATTTTGCGAGTGACGGGGGAAGAAGATCAGGCGGTGGCAACGCTTGCGCCCAGGGCGGCTAACTGGCGGACGGTGGCGGCGGCGGTGAATAAGCGACCTCAGCGGGTCCGGTCATCCGGGTCGGGATGCCGTTGGCGACCAGGAACTCCCGAGTCTCGTCATATGCGATCGGAAAGCGTGCATTGAATCGGTCGAATGTCGTTTCCAACAACATGTCGTCGAGCCTGAAATCGTCCTCGCACATGATGTCGTAAGACGGAATTGCAAAATGCTCCACGATTTCGCGGGTGCGACTATCGTACGTATGAAAAATCGCAGGCTTGCCGATGGACAACGCCATAATGTTGGCATGCAGACGATAGCCGATTGCCAGGTCACAAATGCCCATGATTTTCTCGTAGTCAGCGGGCGAGGTGCCGAAGAATATCCGCGACCAGTAAAGTTGTTCAAGCCACGGCATGCGATCGAGATCCCACCCACTTTTCTGCATCAGTGTCTTCGCTTCGGTGATGCGATCATAGAGTCGATAGTAGAAGATCTTCTCGGATTTCTGGCCCTGTGTTACGACGAAGACATCATGGGAACGATGTAGTTCTTCTAGCACCTTGAGTTGCTTTGCGCGCGCTAAGCTCGGCGAGTCGCAGTACATGCCGCACATGCCGCGCGCGAGCGTAAAGCCGACACGCTTGATCGCTCCGCGCGCCGGCAGCCGAATCTGCAGATTGCGATTGTTGTTCCTGAACAGGCTTGGGCAACCAATCGGCACCACGTTCCCGATCCCGAGTTCAAGGAGGGTTTGTGCCGTGAAGACACCCCGGCATCCGATCGAGTGGCAGCGCTCTGACACCACCTTGAGGAATCGCTCTGTCTCGCCCGAGACTTGCAGCGCCTCGTATCGCGGCGCTTGCGACCCGATCCCGAAGGCGACGACGGGAACTCGAGACCGTTCGACGGCAGCTGGGAGTCGGCCCCAGCACATGCCAGGATGGATGTAGTTGGAGCCCCGCAGGACGGCAACGTCGCAACTGTCGAGCAAATCCACGGTCCTGCTGATATCGCCGTCCCCAGCGGAGATGAACACGACTTCGTCATAGTCGATGAGGCGAAGGGTAGCCTCGAACACGAACGTGTCGCCGACATTCATATCCGTATCAACGATCTTTTCAACGTCGCCATGGTGGTAGGCCACAACTCGATCGCGGCCGACGACATTTCCCGCCGGTATGAGGATTGCGACCTTGAAAGGCCGCCTCGGGACAATCGCCGCCCGCACGGTGGTCGGTGTCACGATTGTAACTCCCTGGTTGGCACGGCCGGATCCCTTCCAACTGACCTCTGGTTAACCTTAGCATACTTTTGAGGGCGTGTCGTCATTTGGGGCTCGTCCGGCGCGGGGACGAGGTCGATTCATAGCCAAAACAGGACAATACCCGCGCTTGCATCACTGGGGCTCGTGTGGCATGATTAAACCAACGTTGCGAACTGTTACTGCGTGGCGAGTGGACTGAGACGAATCCGATTTGTGTCCATATCTAGAAGCGTGAATGGCGATTAAGGAGCGGAGCATGATTAAAATCACAAGATTGGCGATGCGAGGGACGTTATTGTTGCTTGTTGCATTCGCCCTGCGGCTGGTTTTCGCGGCCACGCCGCAAGGTCCGGCCAGGCCGCAAGGTCCAGCCACCTGGGGCAATCCCAATCAGCCGTGGGGAACGAGACGCAAGGTCACGCCGAGCGACCGCGCCCGGGTCGCCAGTTACCGCTCGGGCCAGAAACAACCAGTCATTTGGACGACGTTCGCAAATGACGATGAAGTCAGGTCGCAGTGGCTGGTACAGACTGACGACCGGTCGGACCTGAAGTCGTGCCGCGAGACGGCCAATGTCGTATCGACCGACCCCGGGCTGAAACTCTTGACGCTTGTTGCAGGACACTGCCATGCCCAATACTCGACGGGCGCGCTCTTGAGTAAGGCGCACCTGCGATACGGCTTTTTCGAGGCCAGCATGAAAATCGCGGACGCTTCAGGTATCAATAATGCATTCTGGCTAACCACCGAAGATAAGTTCGAGATTGACATCGCCGAAGTTCATTATCCCCGGGATGACCGGATCACCCTGCACAACAACAATAACTGGACCCCGGGTCCCGAGCACGCGGTTGGATTCGATCAGAAGTTCAAGGACGATCTCTCTGCTGGCTATCATGATTATGGGGTCCTGTGGACTCCCATAGAGCTCATCTTCGAGGTGGACGGCGATCCGGTCGCGGCCATCGTAACGAACGGCTCGGTAAAGGGAGATGCCGTCATACGCTTCTCGACCGCGCTGGCGAGTTTCGCCGGTCCGATTCCCGCCAACCCAGTGGGCCACGATATGAGCGTCCGGTCATTGAAGGTTTTCGGCCTTTAGTTGTCGTCTAGTTGACCTTCACAGTGCCCGTTCGATCATCGCCACACATTTGCCGACGTCCACCTTCGCAAGCCAGTCGAACCGGCCAGGATTGCGATATTCGAGCATTTCGCATGGTAGCTTGTGGTATGACATGCCCATGATCTCGGCAATTGAACTATAAGTTGTGTACGACCATCCGGCCGCTTCGAATTCCATCAAGGCGCGGCATTTCCTGGCGCAGATCATCGGTATCAAGCCCTGGCCGTGCACACCTACGATAATGTCGGCGGAGGCGAATAGCTCGAATTGACAGCGAAGGGAGTAGTCCCCAGGACAGAGAATGATGAATCCAAGGCGCTGAAGTTCGGCCGCAAGGTCCGCCTCGTTGACGATGTTGCGGACCGGGATATCCGCACGCGACACAAAGATACGCTGTTGGTGCGTGAACTGCCTGCTAACCAATCCCTCCTGGAGTTTCTTTGAAACAAATCTCGCGGGCTCGGCGAAAATGTAGTCAGCGGCGTTACCGAGCGGCGGCGCGATCACGCGGTCGATCTGATAGACACCTTTCTCAAGCCGCTCCGTTTGCAATCCCTCCAAAAAGAGGGAGTGGATCATCGCCCTGTCCGAGCACGCCGCAATGGCATCCGGATACCCCCAGAACGGGATCCCAATCGAAAGCGCGATATCGGCGTGAAGGCAACCCAGATGATATAGCCTGGCGTAGTTGTCGAACAGCATGTGGAACCAGTTGCCGGCCACATTGAACGGCATGAAGAAAGTGCCGTGCAGGCGATGCTTGGGCAGGCACTCAAGATCCAGCGAGAGTGAGCGGCCGTCGGCAGCGAGGTGTTTAGCGTATGGCCAGGATTTAGGATAGAGATTGGGTATATATTTCCAGTCTGCGGTCACATAGAAGATTTCCCGATCGCCGACAATGACGATGCCATCCGGTATGCTTAGATACTCGGCGGATACCATCCGCTGATCATCGTGCGATCTGATGCCATGTAGCATGTCCGCAAAGTAGGCAGTGTCGCATGGGAATTGGAACAGTCCTGCTGGCGACTGGACCCGCGTGAACTGTGTCGGAGGATCGATCGGCGGTATGATCACGAAGCTCACCTGCAATTCAGTTAGACATCGATGCCAGCGCTCCCCACTACCTGGTGCCGAATGCGAGATGTGCCGGCGCCATCATTTCGCGTGCAGCAAGCCAAACACGCCAACGCCGCTGGTGACGGTCCCCACGTAAACTCTGCCGTGGGAGATCATCGGCGGGATAAACTTGTTGCCGTTCCCGAACCGGTCGCGCCCCTTGGGCGCTTGGTTACTGTTATAGAGTTCGTTGGCCAGATTGGTGGCGTCGTAGGCGTGAAGCACCGCCGGGGAGGTGTGCCCGCTGGCCCAGACAATGCCGTTCAGGGTGCCGTTGGAGGAGACGCTGGGGGTGACGCCCGGATAGGGAAACGATTCGGCGCCCTCGGAGGCAAGGATCGAGGAGAGGCGGGCTTTCGAAAACTGAAAGGCTTTGAGATGGTTAGTGTCCCCGCCATAGTAGAGGGTGACGTTGACGGTGGTGGTCCCATCCTCCCCTGAGCTCAGTATGGAGTACGCCGGCGAATCCCACTCCCCGGACAAGACACCGTCAACCTCCTGGTAGATGTTGTTGGTGTCGGGATTGAACTTGCCCATATTGTCACGGTCCACCAGATAGATTTTGGCGTCCTTACCCACCCCGACAGCTAGTTTTCTAGTCTTTCCAAAGGCGTCGATCATGTCCGGCAGGAGCACGGCGCCGCCGGAGCCCAGGTCCACGTCCCTATCCGACTCGTCGACCGTGTTCCACATGTTGAAGTAATCGGCTACGGACAACCTGCCGCCCGCCGTCGAGAGCTTCATGAACGCGTTGCCGTAATCGCCTTGGTTCGGAAAGCCCTGGGCGTTGAGAGTCGTATCAAAGGTGCCGTTGCCGTCCAGGAAGTAAATGTATCCGTCGGAGTCGGCTGCCAGTCCGCAGCCGGATTGCCAGATGGCTCCCTGGCTGCCGTTGGGAGTGATGTTCAGCACCGTGGTTTGCGCCAGGGTATGCTCGTCGTAACCGATGAGCCAGCCGGTGTAAGGCCTATGGTCGCAGTGCGACGCCCACCCGGTGTAAATCACGTGATTCAGCAGCAGCAGTCCAGCCCGTTCCTTATACTGGGCGGGGTCGAAGATGACGTACCCGTCGCTGCTGTTGTCGCCGGTGCCGGGATACCTGGCCTGGATCTCCCTGGGGCCGCCGAATTCCTCCGCCCCCGTGGTCAGGTCCAGAGCGTGCAGGCGCTGGTGGTAATTGCTGGAGGCGTCCTTGCTCATGGCCACCACGTAGACCGTGCCGTGGGGGCCGCTCGAGCGGTCAATGACGGGCGTGGACGTAATCCCGATCTCCGGCGAGATCTGATCGCAGCCCCGGTCGTCGGAGGGGGTTTCACCCGCGCCCACGGTCGATGTGTGCCAAAGCAGCGCGCCATTGACGGCATCGACGGCGAAGACGCTGTCGTGCTCCGTCGCCACGATCAGAACGTCGTGGACGGAACTGTTGGGAAAGATCACCCCAGAGGCGTACAGTGGCTGGGCATACACCTGGCCATCGACGGGGACCACAAAAAGCAAGCCGAACTCGGTCCAGTTGACGTTAGCCGGCGTGAGAGTTGTTTCCGCAGGATTCAGCCCCGAGCGGGCATTGTCATTGTGATAGGTCAGGACGTCCTGCGCGCGCAAACCCGGCGCCGAAAGAAGAACCAGCAAAAAAAGCAAGAGGCGCTGCCGAGAAGGAACGGCAACGAGGGCGTTTTGGCGGTTGGCGGTGGTTGGTCTCATGAGACCTCCTTGATCCGTGATCCAACCAGAGACGATGTATGACGAGGTTAAACTGGACGGTGGCATCGTTCCGCTTTCGATCCTCGTTCAGTCTTCTGGCTGCCCCCCCCCAATCCCGGGGTTGATTATATACCGATTGTCAAGCCTTCGCCCGCGCCACGCCACAGCGCCACGCCACGCCAGCAATCTCGGCCGAGCCCGGACTTCGATCTGCTCCCTCAGCGTGCCCTTACGACGCGTTTCAAGCTGGTCAAAAGGGGCGCTGCTGGCGTCTATCACATATTCGTGGCCAGTCTCAGCGGCGACCGTCGTCAAGGCAAGGCGTCCAGGGGCTGATCCTTACTCTTCTCGGCCCTCTCCAGACGGAGCTTCAGACGTGGGGTATTCATCTCCGTCGCTGAACTGGGAGACGCCATCAAGCAGAAGATCCCACGCGGGGGTGGTGAGCTGATTTAGCCCACTACGCACCCGGGTGGGTTAACCGGACGGGTGCACAGGCTGGGCATTGGCTTCATAGGCTGAGGTGATGGAGGATTTCGATTTTCGCTCGGCCTCGACCAGCGCCGTCATGCGGTCGATCAATTCTGCCGCGGCTTCGGGCCATTCCATGACCAGGGAGGCGGCAGCTGCGATTTTGGACCGTAGGGCCGGCACTTCGATTAAGAACTCGAGTAAGCTGACCGTCTGTTCGATGGCTGTTTCGGGCTGAATCAGGAACCCGGTCTCACCGGGAGAGATGATCTCCGACAGCGCACCGACATTTGTGGCAATGACGACGACGCCGAGGCGCTGCGCTTCGAGGATCGACAGCGGAACGCCCTCGTAGTCGGAGAGCAGAACCATCACATCCGCCCAGTCGAACAGGGATATCAGCTCTTCGCTCTCGAACACAGCGGGCTCCAGCAGGTCTTGGAGGATAGGCGGGGTGGGATAGTCGTCGGCCACCCTGGATCCGACGATGCGCCAATCAATCGGCAGGTCGAGTTCCCGGGTCTGTTTGACGACCTCGGCCAATCGGTCAATCCCCTTCTGGCGATCGAGGCGGCCGATATAAAGGGCATTGAGGCGCTCGTTTGACGATGATCTGCGCCGCGCGAGAATTCGTTCCCGTCTCGCCGCTTCCACCGGATGGCCCGGCGCGTTCGGCACGCGGAGCAGCTTCTCATAAGGAATCCCGGCCCCGTGCATCCAGGTCATCAGCTGCTGCGAATTGCAGAGAATGAGGTCGTAAGCGTGCTCATAGGCAAGAGTGATCAAGGGATGGCCGACTGACCTCCCGAGCGGGCTTAGGTCGAGGAGGTGAATATGCGCTGCCGTTTTCACCCCGAGGTGCCGCAAATCGGCGGCGGCCGCATTGAATTCGCCGGAGTGGCAGTTCACCACGGCATCGAGCCAGGCCAAGGCCGCGACGATCCGGTTCGTCGCGCGCGGGCGGTTGCGAACTTCCGGCAGCGCCGTGCCTTGGTATTCACTTCCCGGATCCCAGCCACCGAAGTCAGCGTCGTCGAGGAAATTTATCGAGGCGACCGAATTGGCGAATTCGCCTGGGATCTCGATGCGGGTTTGCCCGATCACAAAAAGATGTACGCGCCAACCGGCCTGGGTGAATTGCTGAGCCAGATTATAGGCGACCCTTTCGACCCCGCCGAAACTCGCAATCGGAAGGATAAAGCCAATGTTCCTGGCGGTCGTCAACGGCAATGGATAAACCACCTCGCCGCCGAAAGCAGCACGAACATGAGCGTAAAGAGAATGGGGCGGAGGAACACTGAGTTCGCGCCAGATCCAGGACCGATCGGCCGCGGCACGATAAGGCGAGGCGCGCCACGACAGGATTCTGACCAGAAGGGCGACGATTACCGTTCCTCTCGGCATCGGGGCATAGCCGGGCCGCCGAGGAACCGTTAGGGTTTTGGTCAACACCTTCATTTCGGCATCCGGCGATACGACCCGCTCGATCCAGGTGGTATCAATATTGCGGATAATCGAGCAGATTAGGTCGCGCCCGAGAGCCAGAACATCACTGTCGCTGGCTCTGCCGCCGGGCTTCACTTCAAATGCATGGCCAGGTGCCGGATCGATGACCAAACAGGAAATACTCATTTCCTTCAGCGCGATCTCACTGTCATGAAGCACCCAGAGAATCAGGCCCAATTGCGAAAGGTTATCAAACGTGGCGCGCGTCATCAGGATAAAGAACGGCGGGATATACTGCATAGTTGGAAGTACGACGTTTCGCCAGAACTGCTCTTCGAATTCGGCCTGTGAAATCGCTGTCGCGGGGTCAGAACTTCCCGTCGTCAGTAGCACCTCATTTGTATCCGTGAAAATTATGGCATAGCGAAAAGCCTCGATCGATTCCAATCGCATAAGACTTCGTTTGCTCAGCAGCGGAGCATGCTTTCTTCGCATATAGGATTGGATCTCGCCATTGTCACGATGCGCCTGGCTCAACATGCTTTCCCCGCGGTTTCGATAGCGGAACCCGAAGTGGGGATGGTGTGCTCCCCGGAATCCGTGGGCGGCCGCCGTCAGCCAGAAATCCCAGTCTTCATAGCCGAGTTTCATCTTCTCATCAAAGCGGATACCGGCATCGAACACGCGACGATGCACAAGGCTGCCAGCCTCGCAGATATTGTCCCGGGTATGCCTCAATACTGAATATGGTCCGCCATAGTCGCAATTCATCTTGATCCCAAACATGTCAATATTGGGATAAATCCAACTGGTCTCAGGCTCCTCTACAAGTTTTGAGTATGCGGCATCAATTGCCCCCGGCAGAATAGCATTATCTGCATCCATAAAATAGATGGCCTGCACCGTGGGGAATTTGGTCAGAGCGTAGTCGATACCGGTGTTCCGCGCCGCGCTCAGGCCGCCATTTTGCTGAACCACATACCGAACAATACTCGGATAGAGGGTTAGAATGGACTTCACTTGTAGATCGGATTCTTGAAAGGGGCAACCGTCATTCACGACGATGACGATGAAAGGATATCGGCTCCTCTGACCGATTGCCGACTCCAATGCATCAACCACCAACACACTATGCTTGAAGAGCGGGACAACAATCGCGATAAGTGGAGAGTCAGACGGACTCGGCATTTGGCTCCATCCTCAATCCAGCAGTCTCTATTTCCTTGGTGAGTCCAGCAACTGCCAGGGAAGGAACTGCTGCGCGCAAACCCGGGGCCAATTCATCGGTCTACTTCTCACCGATTAGTGAGTTCGGCAGGACATTGAACTCGAACTTGCTAAACCTGGCCCAGGCAAAATCCGGACTTGCATCTGGAGCTTGGCGCGTCACAAGGTAGATCGATAGTCGCTCTTCCTGTGATGCTGCAATGAGCACCGAAAGGCTCTTCCTTTCGAGTGGCTTCAAGCTCTTCCAGCCGGAGAAGGTCGGCGAGGGGGCATCCAATTGAGCGAGTCGCGCCAACTCCCTACTCTCATCATGGGGCGCGCAGACCATCATTCCGAACTGCGTCTCACTTGCCCGTTCGTGCGCCAAGTGAATTTGCGCCGAGACTCCCCAAACACGTTTGGGAACGACAACCATCATCCGGGCGACCGTGAGACCGCCTTTGTGCGGATGAACTGTGATGCAGCCGATGTCCCGATCATAAGAGACCAAGGTCGGTCTACCGTCCTCTGCCCTAGGAAGGACCTGTGCAACTGTCTCATACACTTCATAGGGGATGAATTCGGCCAGGGCAGGCGGCGCGTTGATCGGCCTGATCGCGGTCGTAGTCGCCGCCACGCGAACGCCCGGAAGGCTACTGAAGATGCGCAGCCCGAGCGGCGCCCCGAGATGCTCACCCGCTTCGGTGCGCGCGCAGAACTGTTTATAGGGGTGCGGCGGGCCGAGCGCCAAGGCCCAACCCCTCGTGTCCGGCGGCCATTCTACAATAATCACCAAACTTAAGGCTGGCTCGTCGATGGCAGAGTCAAGCGCCAGTTCAACCCAGCCGACCGGCACTTCGACAGCACCAATCGACCATGTCCCGAATATGTGTCCGGTTTCGATCGCCTGGAGCTTGATGCGGAGCGGCCCGCCCGCGGCCTCCGGTTTTGCGCTGATATGAATCGAAAAACTCGAAAGGCCACACGAATCGACAGGCAAGTATTGTATCAGAGAACGACCGGTTGGGCCGGTGACGCCATCGAGCTGCGTCCGGCCACTATTTTCCGTCGCGGTGACCAAACCTGGGGGATATTCGAAAATCTCGGTCGGGCGCTGAAAGGATTGGCGGCCAACGTATTCCTCCAGGCGCGAGAAGCAGTGCTGTAGGCGTTCGAACTCCCGGCGATACGTAGCAAGCTCAAGCGCCGCAAGGCCGCTCTGGCGTCGATGCAATGTCAGGTCATCGGCAATACACTCTATGGCTGCACAGAGTATGGCTTTACTGTCGCATTGGGGTATTCGCCTGAATGCGACCCCAACGGAGGGCAGCCTGGAATTCCAGCTATTCTTGATCGCTTCAAATGCATCCGCACTACCCGCCACAATGATGCCCAAAAGATTTTGAAGGTCAAAACGCGCGTTTTCCAAATTAATGGACGATACAATTACATCACCCTTGTAAAAATCAAACAAGTAATCGCCGGTTTGTTTGCAGAACAACCATTCTATTGGAGCTATATCGCTTAACCCCTCCATTCGATCAGGTTGTTCGGCCAGAATGGCAAGCTGAAACTTGGTCTCCATTGGTGATTTCATGTGGAACCTACGACATACTACCGCGGTCTCAACCCAGGCTGTAACCTACCATAGTTTTGCTCCGAATTCCAGAAGGGATTGGGACGGACGAGCGTAACCAGTGGCCGGTTTTTTGCCGTATAATATATAATAGATACAGCCACGGTGTGGCGAAAAGTGCTTGCCTGTGCGATCATAAGTTGGGAGTTGCGGATGCCAGAGCTACGTCAACCGGTTGAAGGTGGAAACGAGAAGCCACCCAGCACTGCGGTGAGGGCCCTTGTCCGTGTGGCTGCTCAACACGGCCTGACGCTTGATTCCCAACAGCTAATCCGCGCCCATCCTTTTGACGCAGAAGAGCCGAGTGCCGCTCTTCTGCTAAAGATGGCGGAGGACACCGGGCTCCGCGGCAAGCTGATTCGTATAAAGCGGGGAGAGCTTGCAAAGCTGGAACGGTTCGTACCTGCAATCCTCCTGCTACCGGACGGCAGGGCGGCCGTGATAAATCGTGTGCAGTTTGAAAGAGGTGTGAGCTTCGCCCTCATTGACGAACTCGAATCCGAATGTGGTTTGAGCGCTCTCTGCGACGAACCACGTCTGTTTGAATTCTGGGCGGGCGACGTGATCTTGCTCAAGCTCCGCTGGCGCTTGCCCGGGGCAGAGCGCCCTTTTGGTTTCGCTTGGCTGGTCGACCAGGTGCTGATGGAACGAAGGCTGTTTCGCGACATTGGTATTGCCGCGCTTTTCATGAGCCTTCTGGCACTTTTCCCCCCCATCACCTTCATGATCCTGCTGGATCGAGTGCTCTCCCATCGCAGCCTGTCGACCCTCAAGGTTCTAGGGGTCGCACTCCTGGTGATGGTTGGCTTCGAAACGATTTTCGGTTACTTGCGCCGGTATCTGATCTGGTTGACGACTTCGCGGATCGATGCACGCATCAACTTGCACATCTTCGACAAGCTGTTAAACTTGCCCATGTCGTACTTCGAAAGCGTGGCCACCGGCATGATCAATGCCAAGATCGGTCAGGTCTGGTTCATCCGGCAATTCTTGATCCAGGATTTATTCGGCACGGTGCTCGATAGTGTCATGCTTCTCGTCCTGGTTCCCGTACTGGTTCTCCTGAATTGGAAACTTTCCATTTTCGTGGTCGTTCTGGCGATTGCTGTTTTGGGCGTGTATGTCGTGTTTTTGCCGTCGCTTCGTCGAGCCTACGGCGTCGTGATTGACGCGGAGCAGCGGATGGCTTCGCATCAGGTGGAGAGCATTCACGGCATCCGCACCGTCAAATCGTTGTCACTGGAGGGATTGAAACGAAGGCAGCGCGATGTGTATGTCGCCGAAGTCACCGAGGCTCATCAGGCATTTGATCGTCTCGCCAATATTCCGCAAACCATCGTTACGCCTTTTGAGCGATTCATTTATGGCGGCAGTTTCTTTCTCGGCTGTTATATGGCTTTGATGGATTCGAGCGGGGCGTCCATGGGAGCCGTAGTCGCTTTCGCGATGCTTTCTGGCCGCGTCGCCGCGCCCATTGTTCAGTTGGCGAATTTGCTCAATAGCTTCGAGCAGGCCCGTGGCGCCTTGACCCAAGTGGCGGCAGTCATGAATGTGCCGCCGGAAGAAGGGCGGTCGGGGAGCGGACTAAAGCTGCCCATAACGGGTCAGATTGTGTTTCAGGACGTTCGTTTCCGCTACACGCCAAGCGCCGCCTATGCACTCGACGGGGTGTCCTTCGAGATCCCGCAGGGTACGATTTTCGGTATCATGGGCCGAAGCGGTTCGGGCAAAACCACCGTGACGCGACTGCTGCAAGGCTTGAACCGGGATTATGAGGGCCTGATTAAAATCGACGGCATGGATCTGCGCGAGATCGACCTTGACCATTTACGCTCTAATATCGGCGTGGTGCCCCAGGAAAATTTCCTCTTCAGCGGCACGATACGAGAAAACATCAGCGCGGCGCGTCCGAAATCAAGCTTCGACAAGATTGTTCAGGCTGCACAACTCGCGGGGGCCGAAGAATTCATCGAACGATTACCGCACGGCTATGAGACATTCATTGAGGAAGGGGCGGTCAATTTCTCCGGGGGTCAACGTCAAAGGCTGGCGATTGCTCGAGCCTTGCTGGTGGATCCGCCGATCTTGATTCTTGATGAGGCAACCAGTGCGCTGGATGCCGAAAGCGAGGCCATCGTCAACGCGAACCTCATGCGCATCGCGCAGAATCGGACTGTCATCATAGTATCCCACCGGCTGTCGGCGCTGGCTATGGCCGATTCCATTTTGGTCCTTGAGCGGGGCCGATTCTACGCGCTCGGCCACCATCGGAAACTCGTAGTTAGCTGCGACATCTACCAGGCGCTGTGGTCGCAGCAGAATCGACATCTGGAAGCGGCGGTGCGAGATGGCAATAGTGAAATACGTTCGGCCAAAGCAGTCTAATTCCGCCGACCTTGCTACCCTCTCGTTTGAGTCGGCGACCCTCGAGGTCCTTGCCCGGCACCAACCCTGGCGAGAACGAGGTGTGCTCTATGTTCTTGCCGCCATGATCGTGGTGATTTTTGTATTTATTTCGTTCGCGCGTCTGGAGCGCATTGTAATGGCGCCGGGTCGCCTCGTGCCGATCGCAGGGGCACTGACGGTTCAGCCTCTGGAAAAGGCGATCATTAACCGTATCTTGGTCTCGGTAGGAGACGTCGTGAAGAAGGGGCAGGTGCTCGCCACCTGCGATCCGACCTTCGTGCAGGCGGACCTTGTTCAACTGCAACAAAAAGTCGCGAGCCTGAGCGCCCAGAAGCGTCGCCTGGAGGCGGAAGAAACCGGCCAGCCCTTCCACGCCGAACCCTCGGACCCCTACGACCTTCTTCAAGCTTCCATCTGGAAACAGCGCGCCATGGAGTTCGTTTCAGGGGTGTCTGATTTCGACCAGCGTATCAATAGCTCCGAAGCACAAATTCTTGGACTACGCCAGAACATCCTCCACTACCAGGCGCACCTCAAGATTGCCACAGAAGCGGAGGACATGTACACGAAGGGGGCCGATGCCGGAATTGCATCTCATTTGCAGGCGATTCAGGCGCATGATCAGGAAATTGAAATGGCGCGTCAGGTGGCCCAACAGGAGGACACGCTGACCTCGACGCAGCACTTGCTCGACTCGCTGAAGGAACAGCGCACCGTATACATCAAGAAGTGGCACGACGAGAATCTAACCAATTTGGCCGGCGTGAGGGATCAGCTCGAGCAAGCCGAGAACGATCTCACCAAGGCGAAGAAGCTGAGTGAACTTGTGAATCTCGTGGCGCCTATGGACGCCATTGTCCTCACGATTCCAAATCTATCCACGGGGGGAGTGGCGATGGATGCCGAGCCGCTGTTCAGTCTGATGCCGCTCGACGCGCCACTCGAAGTGGACGCACAGATCGATGCCAGCGAAAGTGGCTTCGTGAAAGTGGGTGATCCGGTAACGATTAAGTTCGAAACATATAGATTTCTTGAGCACGGCACTGCCGAAGGCGTGGTCAAAACGATCAGTCAGGACTCGTTCACTGAAGCGCCATTCCAGGACACCGTCACCAAGAGCACTCCCAAAGATACAAGCGCGCCGTATTTTGATGCCCGCATCACCGTAAAGGCCATGCACTTGCACGATGTGGGGCCCAACGTCCGCCTCATTCCAGGAATGACGTTGCAAGCCGATATCATCGTCGGAAAGCGGACGATCCTATGGTACCTGGTGGGCGGAGCGATTAGGTCTGGTGCGGAAGCCATGCGCGAACCCTGATGGGGCCTCGTCGCATTTGTAAGGCGGCAACCCTAGCCGCAACTAGAAGGAGTTCCTTTTGGTTGGAACACTCGGAAACAAACTTGCCGCATTGAAGTGGTGGACTCCCAGGGATCCACTCGCTGCGGTTGAGACGCAGCTCTCGCAAGGCTGGTCTTATGCCGCCTATGACCTGCTGCGTCAAATGGCCAACCGCGGCGATGCCGCAGCCCAACACCGATTGGGCCAGATGTTTGAACGGGCCGAGGGCGTGATTCAGAACCTTGCCGACGCCGTCTATTGGTATTCTCTGGCCGCCGAGCAAGGCCACGTGCCGTCGCAAGCGCGTCTGGGCTTGATATATTTCATCGACCCGCCAGCCGCAGCCAGCCTGACTGCAGAGGAGTTTGAACGCGTGGAGAATGGTGAACTTCCACCCGGTAGCATGCTGGAGAAGCTATTTCCCCATGGATTTGCGGTTACCCAGGATTTGGGCCAGGCGGCGAAGTGGAATCGTTTAGCGGCCGAGGGCGGAGTAGCCGAGGCGCAGGCGCGATATGGGCATCAGCTCGCGCTTGGGCTGGGGGTGGACCGTGACGAGGCTGAGGCCGAGCGGTGGTTCGCGGCGGCTGCCGCACAAGGTGAATCCGGAGGGCAAGTGGGTCTAGGCGTGCTTTATGCGGGCGGCTACGGGACACCACCCGACTATCCGCGCGCCGGGCAATGGTTGGTTAAGGCATCCGAGACAGGCAACGCCACGGCGCAGTATTGGCTCGGACGACTGCTGCTGCGAGGCGAAGGTTTGCCACGGGACGTGCCCTCAGCAATCGAGCACCTTAAATGTGCTGTAGCGCAGGATCACCTGGATGCGATGTATTTGCTTGGCCTCACTCTCTGGCGCGGCGAATACGTCGCCGCCGATTCCTCAGGCGCGGAGAGTTTGCTGCGGCGAGCTGCCGGACGTGGTCACCTGGAGGCCGCTTGTGTCCTCGCCAAATTGCTGCTTGAGCGGCCCGGCGATGAAGGTGTTGAGGCTGCCACTTGGTTGCGCAACGCGGCGGAAGCTGGGCACAAAGGCGCGGCAGCGGTGCTCGGTGAACTCTGCCTCGTGGGTCGTGGGGTGGCAAGGAATCCGGTCGAGGCGGTGCGTTGGCTCGAAATCGGAGGCACGGAAAGTCAGCCAGAGGCATTCACGTTACTCGCCTCCTTATACGCCGAGGGCGTCGGCGTTGAACAGAACTTTGAAGCCGCGGCCGATTGGCTTCACCGGGCGGCGAACCGCGGATGCGTCGCGGCCCACTACAATCTCGGTTCGCTCTATCGTCTTGGAATAGGAGTCCCGCAGGATCGGGAACAGGCAGTACGATGGTACCGGCAAGCGGCAGAGCTAGGGAGCGCCGATGCCGCTTTCTATCTTGGATTGCTCTGTACGGAAGACCACACGGCGACGCCGGACTACGCGGAAGCAGCCTTCTGGTTCACGCGCGCTTCTGAGGCAGGACATGCTCTCGCCCGATACAACCTTGCTTTTCTCCTGATTGAGGGCAAGGGGATCGAGATCGATGTATTGCGAGGTCTTGATCTGCTTGAGGCGGCGGCGGCTGATGGATGCGTCGCGGCAGCCGAAGCGTTGTTTAGTCTCCATTTCAACGGCAACCATTTTCCATCTGACCCGGAGCGAGCGGCGAAATTTCTTGCGCGGGCGGTGGAGCTTGGCAGCGCCTCGGCAGCAAACGTGTTGGCCGATTGGCACCTCAAGGGCGTCATGGTCCCCTTCGACGGCGAGCTTGCCGTCTCCCAGCTTGAACTGGGGGCGCGCGAAGGCAACGTCGAGACCCAGGTGGCGCTAGGCCGCCTGCTGGCCGCCGGGGTGCAGGGGACGCCAGACCTGGAGGCGGCCCACCACTGGTTTGCGCAGGCAGCAGAGGCTGGCGACCCATACGCCCAGGCCTGGATGGGTGATTGCTGCCGCATGGGACTGGTCGGCTCCCCCGATTCAGAGTCGGCCGAAGCATGGTATCGCAAGGCAGCGGCTCAGAATCACGTCGGCGCTCAGATAATGCTCGCGCACGCGCTTAGCGCTTCGGGGCCGCCGACACATGAGACGCTGGCCGAGATTTTCGGACTCTGGCTAGCGGCAGCGTCTGCCGGCGACCCACTCGCTCAACGAAATGTGGCGCAATGTTATCTTGATGGGCGCGGTTGCACCGCAGATCCGGCCGCTGCCACGCGTTGGTTTCGCGCCGCCGCCAAGCAAGGAGACGCCGAGGCCGAGTACCAACTCGGTAGATGCTATCGGAAAGGCTGCGGTGTTCGGAGGAATTCCACAACCGCGCGGTTTTGGCTTGAGCGAGCTTCAGCACAAGGTCACGTTGGCGCTCAGGCTCTCTTGCGCAGCCGCTGATGGCTCTTTTCGCACTTCTCAAACTCAAAGCGGCACTGCCAGCGAGTATTGTAACGTCGTGTCAGCGTGACAATCTAAGGGGAGCACGATGCCGGGACGACAGAGGGTTCATCTCTATTGCCTTTGCTGGAACGACGCACGGATGTTGCCCTTTTTTTTCAGGCATTACGACGATATCGTGGACAGGTACTTTGTCTTCGACAACGGGTCGACTGATGGCTCGATTGCCCTGCTTGAGAACCACGAAAGAGTTGAGATATCGCATTTCGATGTTTCTGGAGACTCCTTTACTGAAGAGGAACAGCGTCTAGGCGATACGATGTGGCGCAATAGCGACGCCGATTGGGTGATCATCACCGATATCGACGAACACCTTTATCACCCCAACTTAACCGACTACTTACGGCGATGTACGGACGCAGGTGTCACCGCTATTCGATCCATCGGCTACGAGATGGTGTCCGATAGTTTCCCCAGCGGGACGCAACCGCTCTTCGAGCTCGTGACGATTGGCACGCGATCAAGCGGCCACGACAGACTCTGCATATTCAATCCAAGGGAGATTACAGAGACCAATTTCGGTCCCGGCAGGCATGAGGCGGAGCCGGCAGGACTAGTAGTATGGCCCGCCTATCCAGAGGTTCTGCTTCTGCACTTTAAGCAGTTAGGCGTGGATTATCTGATTGCACGTAGCGCCGAGCTGAGGCTGGGCCTTCGCTCGCGGGACCTAGCGGAAGGCTGGGGTATGCATTACACGTGGAGCGCGGTCGAGATTGCGGCAAAGTGGCAGGCAATCAGAGCTGCGTCCGGTCCGGTGCCGGGGTTGGGGGTATTGAGACACATCGAGCCCGAAAAGTACTTTGAGGAGGAGCGCATCGTCCAACTGTCTGGACTATTTGATGGCAAGTGGTATCTGGCCGCTTATCCCGACGTGAAATCGGCTGGCGCCAACGCGCTTTCGCACTATTGCATTCATGGCTGGAAAGAAGGCCGCCAGCCGAATTTCTACTTCGACCCGCAATGGTACTGCACGAATTATCCGGAGATGCACACAGCCGGGCGCAATCCGCTCTGCGACTATGTGGTCCGTGGCGAAAAAGAAGGCGCTTGGCCATCGCCACTATTTGACACCAATTGGTATCGAGCTCAGCATGGCCTTCCCGTCGAGGAAAGCCCATTGCGGCATTATCTCATGCGGCGGAGGAGTGGCCTCGTGAGCCCGCTGCCAGATTTCGATGTTGTCGAGTATTGTCAAAGCCATCCCGAAGTACTCACGGGGGGGGATGACCCATTCGAGAACCACTGTAAGCGCGATGCCGAAGCTGCTCCAGAGCGTGTAAGCTAACCAAGAGCTTTGCTGTGAACAGAAGCTACCACAGGAGGGGCTGATGAGCGCGAGCCCGTCATCCGATTTGCCAGCAAGAAGTGCACAGGATGTGACGACTCCCGTCGTTCAAGCTGCCCGGCCAGAGAATCCCGTCATGGCTCGAATTGACTTCGCCTGGGTGGTGCACAAGCAGTTTGTGGTCTATGGATGGGTCTTGGGTTTCACCAAGTTGGTTGACAGCGCCGCCATCGACCTCGGAGGCCTGGTCATTGATTTGGCTAAACAAGCCATCCCAGTGCGGCGACCTGACGTTGCACTGCATTTTTCATTGGGAACCGGGAACGATGAACATGGGTTTTACGCGCTCATCGATCTGCCTGACAACGTTGCCTTAGTCGATCATCTCAGGTTGTCTATCACTCTTTCTTCAGGCGAAACAGCTGAAAGTCTTTGGCCCGTTTCTTGTCATGACGCTCTCACTGCCTCAGGGATCGAGCCCCATGTGGCAACGCTCAATGGACTGTTGCCGCATTTGCCGAGACAAGAGGCGGAACGTTTGATCGAGTTTGCGTCGCGGGCCGTCCATATCGGATTAGGAACGCTTCCTCCGCCGGTCCGGTTTGACGTCGACCTGTGTTGCGTTCTTGAGAATCGAATTCTCGTCGTCTCGGGCTGGCTCTTCGACCCAGTAAAGGAATTGACTCTGGCGCAACTTCAGGTCGGTGGGTCGGTGTTCGACCTTCTAGAGAATTCGGTACCGATCGCGCGGCCCAACTTCAACCCTGATGCATTGCTTTATCGCAAGCAAGATACAACAGGGCTTCCCGGGTTCATCTTTGTACAGGCGATCCCACGGCAGGACGCGGAAGCGGACGAAGCGAGATTCGCCGTGGTTGCGGGAGCCGAGACCGCGCACCTGGCTCGGCCGGTCAGCCACATCCCGCAAGAGGCGCGGCGAGATTTTCTATCCCTACTAAGCAAGCTGGATTCCGACTCCGCGCTCGTGTTGATTGAGCGTGTGGCGGCGCTTTTGGACAACTCGCCAGATCAACGATCAATTTACGGATTGCTTGAGCTGATTCGCCATGGTGCCATTGAACGTCTCCCCCCCTCCATCCAGCATGCAAACCCTAGATATTCCCTTCATCTCGACCAGGCCATTCGCGTGGCCGACAAGGGCGTTTTCCTAGTCGGCTGGTTCAATGCAGAAGCCAACGCTTCGGTGCAGGTCGTGTGCCACTGTGGCTCGTCAAGCTATGTTGTCAGCGACAATTGGGTCCGCCACTTCAGGGCTGATGTGAGCTCGCATCTCACAAATGCGGGAATTCCGGTCGGCGATCATGACCACGGGTATTCGTGCTACGTGCCGCTGAGCCATGGTGGTGCGCCTTATTATCTTTCAGCCGTGTCGGGATCGGGCGAGGTGTGCAGGATGCGTATGACGTTTCCTGAGAAGGTGGAATCCGCATTAGACACGGTGCGCGTTTTGCTCGGCGCCTTCAACCTGGGACATCGCGATCTGCGGTCCCTCATGGAACGGCACATCGGACCTGCCGTGGGGGCGGCTTGGGCTGCCCGGGAGAAGCGTTCACGAACGTCGACCGTTCACAGCTACGGAGCGAGGCCAGTCAATCCTTCTGTGTCTATCATTGTGCCACTGTATGGACGCCACGATTTTGCTGAATATCAAATGGCCCTGTTCGCCGACGATCCGGAATTCCAGAGTGCCGAGTTAATTTACGTGGTTGACGATCCCAAAATCGTTAACGAGTTCTGTCATACGTGTGCAGATCTGTATGGCATTTACCAAGTGCCCTTTGTGGTGACGTACCCGGGCTCGAATCTCGGCTTCGCTGGTGCGAACAATTTTGGGGCCGAACTCGCCCGTGGACAGTATCTACTTTTGATGAATTCAGACGTGCTTCCCAAGCGAGCTGGGTGGCTCGGCGACCTGTTGCGAATCTACAAATCACTCCCGGCGCCAGGGTTGCTCGGCGCTAAGTTGGTTTACGAGGATGGCAGTGTACAGCACGCCGGCATGGTGTTCCGACCCCTTGCGGCGTGGGGCGATCTGTGGACCAACCATCACCCGTTAAAGGGTCAGAGTCCGCTGGGGCTGAGCGGCGTGCGCGAAGTCGACGCTGTGACTGCGGCTTGTACTCTCATCGAAGCGGCGCTTTATCGTGAGTTGGGGGGATTTTCTGAGGACTACATTATCGGTGATTTCGAGGATTCCGATCTCTGCTTGCGGGCAAGTTCAGCAGGGCGGCGAAACCACGTGGCGCTTGACATTGAGCTATACCATCTGGAGCGCCAATCTCAAAAACGGGTGGGTGACGCTGTTTGGCGCACCAACCTCACTGTCTACAACTGCTGGCTGCACCATCGCCGCTGGGCGGATCTGATTGAAAAGATGGGCCTGGGGGAGGCATGAGCGAACCACGCATTCTCATCATTTCTCACGGTCACCCGGATTTTAGTTTGGGTGGCGCCGAAATTGCGGCACACGCCCATTGGGCGGAACTACGACGGCGCGGGATTGAGGCGATGTTAGTCTCACGTGTGAGCAAATCCCCTGGACATGCGGGAGCGACCTTTTTTGCGCGATCGGCGGATGGGCTTGAACTCTTGTTCAGCCCTCCACCGGTCAACCATTTTCGACACTCACAGCCGCAAGGGCGGGTCGTCTACGAGGATTTTCGTGCGTTGCTGGACCAGTTTCGCCCGACTGTCGTTCATTTTCATCACTACGCCTTTATGGGATTGGAAGTCGTTCGCGAAGTGCGAAAGTATGCTTCGGATGTTCCGATCGTCCTGACCTTGCACGAATTCCTCGCGATCTGCCATGCCGAGGGGCAGATGGTCAAGACCAATGGGTTGCTCTGCCAGAAAGCGGCGCCGCTCGATTGCCATCTGTGCTTCCCTGAGATTTCTCCGCAAGACTTCTTCTTGCGCGAATTGTTCGTTAAATCGTTTCTTGCCCTGGTCGATTTGTTCGTCTGTCCGAGTCAATTTTTGCGCGATCGCTACGCTGCTTGGGGGCTGCCGCCCGAAAAGATGGTCGTGCTCGAAAACGGGCAACCCCCACCGCACGGGGTCGTCGCTGAAGAGCCCTCTGACCAGACGTATGAGAAACGGTTTGTGGTGTTGGGCCAGCTCTCACGTCGCAAGGGAACGCTGGTCTTGTTGGATGCGGCTCGGCTACTTCCGAAGCGGCTGCGAAAGTCGGTCAGAATCGAGATCCATGGTTCGGTGCAGTATGCGGAGGACGATTTCAAAGTCCAGTTGGAAACAGCATTGAAAGAACTGGAGCGTACTGTGCGTTTCTGCGGTCCTTACATGCCTGGAGATGTGGGCGACATCATTCGACGCAACGGTTGGCTTATCGTCCCCTCCATTTGGTGGGAGAATTCGCCCCTGGTCATTCAAGAGGCTTTCGCCGCTGGGCGTCCGATCATCTGCAGCAACATTGGCGGTATGGCGGAAAAGGTTACTCACGGCGTCAGTGGATTCCATTTTCGTGTCAACGACGCCGCCGATCTGGCCGCCCGCCTTGAGGAATGCGCGACCAACCCGAGTCTCTGGAAAAGGTTGTGCGCGAGCTTGCCTCAGCCACCCACGATCGATCAAACGGTGGACCGACTGCTGGCGCTGTACCGCAGAAGACCTGTACCAGTTTCCACGCCCCCACCCGTTGGGGATGATAAGCAAGACCACGAACGTGGTTCATTACTCACAACAGACGTTCCACCGATAGATGCGGCCCCCTGAAATGTTGAAAATGAATGCCGGTGTGATGGTTATTGAGTCACGGGGCCGTACCTCGACAAAAGGCAATGGGTCGGACGAGGCAGTATGACCCACAGGCGGTAGCGGGCACAATGCAAGAGGACTCCGGGGCGGGATTAGTTCATTCGACGAGAGGGAACGGTGGATTTACGTTGTGCTGAAAAGGCGCTGTCGGGAGGTGATGCGCAGGGACTTTGGAAAGAGCTCACCGCACTATTTCCGAATCAACGAAACACCCGGTGGACACGACAACTTGTTCGGTACGCTCTGTCGGGTACCGCACCACCGCCGTCCGCAAGCGGGCCGGATCAAGTATTTCTTGAGAGTATTATAGAAACGAAACGACTTCTGCAAGGAGCACCGCCGCGGGGATTGAAGCACGGATTCATCACTGCCGAATTGGACTTCCTTTGCGATTGGGAGGGCGTCGATGGTTGGAGCATTCCGCAGTGCTTGAACTACTTGCTTCTCGGTCGCATTCGACCGCGCCGGCGGAGTGTCGTGGTCGGCACCATGCGTGACGATGGGATCTATATCCTGGAATGGGTCTCCCACTACCTGGCCTTGGGGTTCGACCACATCATTATTTATACAAATGACAATTCGGACGGATCAGAGGAACTCCTGCGCCTCTTGGCCGCGCATAATATCATCACCCTGATCGAAAGCGAGACCTCAGGAACGGTTCCGCCGGATGCCAAAGCTTTCGGACATGCCCTCCACTTGCTGCACGACCTGCGCGATTTCGAATGGGCTCTGTTCGTCGACTCCGACGAATATTTCGTGCCAGGGCCGCAGTACCGTAACTCCGTGTCAGACGTGCTTGCCGCCGTACAGCAGCGGTTCCCGGAGAAACTCCCGTCTGGGATCTGCTATGACTGGTTGTGGTTCATCAGCGGGATGGCCTATGCGCGCACGCCGCAGCTGCTCCTGGAACGATTTCAGCACGCCAGACCGTATAAGTTGGCGAAATGCCTGGCTCGAATCCAGGATGTCTTGTCGATGCGGCGAAACCATTTTGCGGAGGTCAAGGCCGGCGGCATGCTGATCGACTCGGTTCTTGATCCCATTGATTTAAGTTCAATCTGGTCCAGGATACCCCAATATGCGGGAGGCCGGATCAACCACTACTGGGCCCGATCGTTTGAGGAATTTGCCGTCAAGAAAGCCCGAGGCATGTCACTTAAGCTTGAAGTAAACTTATTTGATCGGCCGTTCGCGAGGTTTTTTGAATGGAACGGCTTTGAAAGTCCAGAGAACCACTACCCTGTTGATCCCATCCTTCTGGGGAATGTAAAACGAAAGATCAAGGAATTGGAGATGCTCGAAGGCGTCCGCGCCGCAGCCACCAAAATCAGTCTCAATTTTCCTGATTTCGTGAAGCGTATCTACAGCAACGACGAGCTTCGCAAGATTTACGAAGACTCGAAGACGGCGCCGACGCTGTAGCAGGCCGCCGGAAATCGCACGCCAGTCTTGGGGACGATCAGCGGGCTAGTCCAGCCCCTGGTTCGTCTGGCATCGGCAATCTCTGCGAAGCAAGGAGAGATATACACCGGTCAGCGTCGCACTGTTGACTGGGCTGACCGCGGCGCCTGCGAGGGCGTAATGACCAGGATCGCCGGCGTACAAACCCACAAGCAGGCAGTCGAATCGAACCAGACCTGCGGGGAAGGCGAGAGGATGGGACTCAAAACCAGTCTCGCCAGCGGATCATGGACTCTCTCCGATTGTTCCAAACGAACCGCGCAACAGGCGATCGCTGATGCGCCTCCGCCACGGGATCATCGCGTGGGCCGACGGCCAGTACCACCCGCCGCTTTGGTCGGTCTTCGCTTCCGCGCGCCAGGAGAAGACTGTGGAACGGGCGAAACGTCAGGCTCCAAAAGGCGGCTGAGGAATTCCCTTCGCAACGCTGGGCTCACAGGCAAAAGGGCAGGATTGCGCAGCCTCGTCATGAACTCGGCGACACTATTATTTTGGCGGGCATCACCTAGCTCACTTTCCAGATACTCGCGTTCGGAGTACACTGGATGCACCAGTTCGATCCCTCGACTAAGTGGGGGCAGTCGACCGAGGAGCATGGGGGGGGGAATTCGAAAGCTCGAGAAATCATAGCTTCCAGGTAATAGCGAATTTAGGTCAGCGCAACGATATCCGCCTGCTGCCATCAGCGCTGAGGGAACAAAGGCCTCCCCGAAGACATAGTTACCGCTTTCAAGCGGATTTGCAGCCTCATATTTCCGCCAATCATATAGATACTGCAACGCACGTTTCGAAAGCACAATCAGGGGGAAAAACACGCCGTAGAAATCTTTGAAGCGCCCCTCGCAGGTCCCCCACCATTCCCAATCCGGCGTTTGTGGCCCATAATGAGTGCCGACTAGGTCGTACGGAGAGCCTTCGGGGAGGTTGAGGCAGCTTATTAGACTCTCTAGTGCATATGCATCACCTCGAACGAACTCCACATCCCAATCGATCATGATGTAGTAATCATAATCAGGGATGCAGTGATGAGCGCAGTAGAACGCGTAGTCGCTGAAGTACCACAAAAGCTGTGAGTTGGGAACGGATCCGAGCAATCCAAGATCAGAACACATTTCTGTACTGATTCGTAAAACAACTTCTCCAGGGAGGTTCAGGGGTCCTTGTGTCTCATCCGCACAGGCGCGCAGGTCGTAACCGACACCTGCCTTCAAAATCCGAAGTAGATCGACTAACTTCTCAGACACGAAATGCGCGCGAACTAGCACGGCTATCCGTGGCCGACTTTCAATTGCACTTGGGCCAGCGGTTTGGCTCACCATTTCTAGCAAAATAGACCTCCTTCACCGCCTCCCAACTTGCCGCCTCTCAGCCGCAGACAACTGTTGCTCCTTCTTTCGCGCCGTGAGATGCGCGGTCTCGCCTCTATTTCAAACTGAGCTTGATTCTTTGCCGAAACAGAACGCGGACATAGGGAGGGTGATCGTCATCCGATCGCACGTAGTATAAGAAGGGATCGTCGGTTACCGTCGCAAAGTTTGGATCCTTCGACTTCGGATCAATCAGCGAAAAATACATGTACGACCATTTTCCTTTCGGTTCCTTCGCCTGGAGTTGGGCGATCGTCACCACCAACGCCGGCTTGCTCCAATGAATCAGGTCGGTCGACGTTGAAAGATAGACCCCCTCGGGCCCATACGCGGCGTTAAACGGATCGCACAACGTCGCGATGAATAGATGCGACGGCTCGTGGATATTGATGGCGTTCACATAGTACATATAGGCGACCGGCGCATCGACATGATCCTCAGGAGCAATCACTGGACCTTTGTAAGGATGAACGAAAGAGACTTGGAAGTCCTTCCCATTCCACCCGCGCCAGGAAGAAGCATCGAAAAGGTTCGACGTGCGGATCGGCGACCCACCAAAGGGAACGAGGCAAGGGTGCGGTCCTTCTTCCCCGGTACAGTCCGGAGGCCACGGCCAAGCGGTGACCATCGCGTAGTACCACTCGCCAACCTTGATGATGTTCGTGTCCACGCTGTAGCCCTCCGGCCCTTTGTTCACTTCGTATTTGTAGGGGAGACCGACAGCAAAGTTCGCCGGAGCTTCGGGTGACCCGAAGTGGTAGCCGCCATCCTCGGACAGGTGAAGCGTGTCGGCGTTGTACCAGCACGCGTTGTTGTCGATGTTCGCGCCACACATGCCTTTGTGCTCCCAGCCGTGATACTCCATGTGTCCCAGAGCCACGACACGTTTTCCGTCGACGCTGTAGAAGGCATCGAGCCACGTTGCATCGTCAAAATCCGCGGGATTCCCGTCGTGATGCGAGTTGTAGACTATCTGGCAATTGTGTTTGACGCTCTCGAGCGTTGGCCCAAGGCTGGCACGCATGACGTAATGGGAAGCAACCAGATGGATTGTGCCTTTGTAATCGCGGAAGGCACGCGCGGGCGCGTCCGGAATGTCGATCAATTCGCAAGAATCCTTGGACGTATCGAAGACCGCAACCCGCGGTCCCTCGAGCACACCGCTCACAGTGCGTTCACCCGAAGTTTGCTGTAGAACGGCCGCAACCAAGGCGACCATAACCAGACCAAACAAAGAAGCCAGCCACCGGTACTTCATCGCATGCGCCGCGTACTCTCGTCTCATGGAAAACCCGATGCGGGCCGAATACACTCGCAAGTGCCCGACTGTTTCCCATCGTTACACATTGCGCCGTCATCTACAAGAACGCTTGGGTTTTTCGCCCGGCAGGTCAGGCTGACTGGAAAGGGGCCACTCGATTCATGCCCACAGCATTCGCACCCCGGAAGCCATCACGATCAGACACAGGATGAACCTGAGCCATTGGCCAGAGAGCACCGTGCTCAGCTTCACGCCCAGCAACGAGCCCGGAATAGAGCCAATGAGCAGAGGAAGCACCAGGGAGAAGTCCACCGTCCCCAAATGCCAGTCCAGGAGGCTGGTGAAACCGGCTAGGGCTACGGCATGAGTGATGTCCGACGCGACCAGCACCACAGGGGAGCATTGCACAAAGATCAGCAGCAGCGCCATGATCACACTGCCTGACCCGATTGAGCTCACACCGACCAAGAATCCCGCGATCAGCCCGATGGCGACGATCGCAGGGTAGATCTCCTGGGGAGGCCGTTTCTTGATGGGGAAAAACTTCCCGAACTGCCCTTGAATAAGCAAGAAGGCGGGGATACATACAAGCAACACGCCTATCAATGTCCTGAGAATCGTGTTGACTTCACTGCCATAAACCGCCCGCAAATGTCCTAGAAGCAGCACACCCAGGAAGGCCCCGGGAAGACTCCCTGCGGCAAGCGCCAGAACCAGCGGCAAGTTCACCGTCCGGTTACGCCAATGGATCCAGCCGGCACACACTTTCGTTAGGGCATTGAAGGCGGCCGCCGACCCTACGGCAACGATGGCCGGGACCCCAAATGCGAAGATCAAGATGGGTAGCAGGAGCGCACCCCCGCCCAGTCCACTTAGGCCGATTACCGTCCCGACTACAACCCCGACCAGGATTTTTCCTAATATGAGAGGCATCGAGCTCTCTTCCGACGATCTCGGCTAAGCCCCGAGGGCCTGTTCAATTTCAACCCTTCAAATGGACGGCAAGTGCTGATTGGTTGGAGGGGCAGTTGGCGAACTGCTCCTCCGCTGCTCAACTGCCCATGTTAGTTTCCAGGAACGGCTGCCGAAGCCATGGTTCCCTCACCGTTCACTCCGATAAAGCCCTCCTTTTCCAGATGGAGGAAAACCTCTTGCGCGGCCTCGTCGGGAGAGAGATTGGTGGTGTCAATCACCACCTCGGCGTCTGTAGGGGGCTCGTAGGGGTCTGAGACCCCCGTAAACTGTTTGACCAATCCTGCCCGGGCTTTGGCGTACAGCCCCTTGCGGTCGCGCGACTCGCAAGTAGCAAGCGGGGTCGAAAGGTGAACCAGAATGAATCCCCCGTGAGGATGGATCATTGCCCGGACTTCCTTGCGAATGGCATCGTAAGGGGCGATGGGCGCGCAGATCGCGATGCCGCCGTTCTTCGTGATTTCGGCGGCCACGAAACCGATGCGCCGGATGTTGATATCACGATGCTCCCTTGAAAACCCCAGTTCAGAGGAGAGGTGCTTGCGCACGATGTCGCCGTCCAGCAGGGTCACGGGCCGCCCTCCCATTTCCAGGAACTTGACTCGCAGCACGTTCGCTATCGTGGATTTCCCAGACCCCGACAAGCCGGTGAAGAAGACCGTGAACCCTTGGCGATGGCGGGGTGGATAACTGCGCTGGAGTTCCCGGGCCACATCCGGGAAAGTAAACCAGGGAGGGATATCCCGCCCTTCCGAAAGGCGTCGGCGCAATTCGGTGCTGGAAATGCTCAGGGTTTTTGCATGTTCGGGAACCTCGTTATCGGGGGCGTAGGTGTCCTGTTCCGGCAGGTAGACCATCTCACTGAACGGAACCATGGTGACGCCGATCTCCGTCTGGTGTTCCCGCAGGAGTTCCTGGGCTGCATAGGGTTCATAAAAGGACTTTCCGCTCTGGTCGATTCCGGGGCCGGCGTGGTCACGCCCAACGATAAAGTGGCTGCAACCGTAATTCTTCCGGATAATGGCGTGCCAGACAGCTTCTCGAGGTCCCCCCATGCGCATGGCCAGGGGCAACAACGAGAGCCTGACCGTGTCTGTGGGGTATTTCGAGAGCAGCGCCTGATAGCACCTGACCCGAACGTAATACTCGACGTCTCCGGGTTTCGTCATGCCCACAGAAGGATGTATGAGCAGGTTCGCTTCGACTTTCTTGGCCGCTCGCAAAGTCAACTCCTGGTGGGCGCGGTGCATGGGGTTGCGGGTCTGAAACGCCACAATGCGACGCCACCCCAGCCGCACAAATTCGCCGCGCAACGCTGCGGGGCCTAAGCGCAGAGAACGAAAGTCGTAATGAACAGGGAGCTGGATACCCGTCAACCGGCCACCCACGTACCAGGGGTTAGTCAGCTCCAAAATGTGCGCCACGCCGGGGTGATGGGTACTGGAGGTTCCGTACACAGCCTCCACCTCCGCCAGTCGATCCGGTTGCCAGACTTCCTCCACATGCAGGGCGGCGAGCATGAGCCCTTCGGGGTCGCGCAGGGCGATCGTGTCGCCCGGGCCGATGGACCTCGCGAACTCCTCGGTCACATCCAGAACAATGGGGATAGGCCAAAAGTGGCCGTCCTTCAAGCGCATGGCGCAACAAACGCTCTCATAATCGGCACGCGACATGAATCCGCGGAGGGGAGAAAAACCGCCATTTAAAAGTAGTTCCAAGTCACAGAGCTGACGGGGAGACAAATCCCAGGATAGCCACTCGCGTGATCCCTCTTGGAGTTCCGCGCTCAATCCGGGCGCCGTCAGAAGATTGACCAATTCCCCCCCATAGGGCGGGTTCAGATGATCCAACATTCTAGACAGATTCCTTTCGGAGCTTCATTCGCCTCTGAATGAAGTCAATATGATTTACTAACCAGGAAATTGCCTAGGACGAGGCAATCCATTTCACTCTTGGAAAAGGTATTAAACGCGTTGGCCGGCGTGTTGACCACCGGTTCGCCCTTCAAGTTGAATGAAGTGTTCAGCACTACGGGCACTCCGGTAGCTTGGCCGAACCGCTCAATCAGGCCGTAATAGCGTGGGCTCTGCTCCTTGAAGACGGTCTGCGGGCGCCCGGTGCCGTCGACGTGGGTAATAGCCGGCAGGGTCGCGTGGTGCTGCTTCCTCACCGGCACGACGTAAAGCATAAAGCGCGCCGGATAGTGGCGCGTGGCATTCGGCAGGTCAAAATAGGTTTCCGCGCATTCCGCAAGCACGGAGGGCGCAAAGGGCCGATACGGTTCGCGAAATTTGATCCGGGCGTTGACAATGTCTTTCATCTCTGCATTCCGTGCATCGGCCAGAATGCTGCGGCTGCCCAATGCGCGCGGACCCCATTCGAAGCGTCCCTGAAACCAGCCAATCACTTTTCCCTGGATCAAGCGTTCCACGACCTGGTCGAGCAGCCTGTCGTCATTCTCGATCAGGGTATAGGGAATGCACTTCTGTTTGAGGAACGCGCTGATTTCTGCAGTGGAGTAAGAGCGACCCCAGCAGGCTTGGTCCATCACGAAGGTGCGGGGTTTGCCGAGAAGCGAGTTGTAGGCCCAGAGGGCGGCTCCCAGGGCCCCGCCGCCATCGCCCGCGGCGGGCTGGATGTAGAGCTCCTCGAAGGGAGTTTCGCGCAGAATGCGGCTGTTGGCCACGCTGTTCAGCCCTACGCCGCCGGCAAGGCACAGTCTCTTGAGTCCAGTCTCGCGCTGGACCGCCCGCGCCATCCCCAGCAGGACTTCTTCGGTCACCCGCTGGATGCTGGCCGCGATGTCCGCATAGTGCCGGTTAAGCCGCGACACTTGCTTGTAGTTCTGCGGCGGCTCCCCGAAATACTTCGGAAAGCCCGTGCCCTCGGTGAAGAAAAGCATCTTGGGCGGACGGGGCTCCCCGAACAGTTCCGCGAACCGGCCATTGAAGGTGCGGTCCGTGGAATGGTGGAAGCTGAAGTAGTCCATGTCCAGATAGAAGGAGCCGTCCGCGTTCTGGTGGATGAGCTTCCACACCTTGTCGACGTAGCGGGGTTGACCGTAGGGCGCCATCCCCATCACCTTGTACTCCCCTTCGTTCACCTCGAAGCCGAGAAATGCCGTGAAGGCACTGTAGAGAAGGCCCAGCGAATGGGGAAACTCCATCTGCTTGGTCAGACGAATCTCGTTGCCGCGGGCGACGCCGCAGGTACCAGTTATCCACTCGCCCACGCCGTCGACGGTCAAGATGGCTGCTTCTTCGAACGGAGAGCAGAGGTAGGCGCTCGCCGCGTGGGACAAGTGGTGCTCGCAAAACAGCACTTGGTCCTTATGAACCCCCAACTCAGCCTCCAGCGTGCTTGCCACCCAAAGCTTGTCGATCAGCCACGTGATCATCGACTCGCGAAAGACTTTCCAGGACTGAGGGTAGGTTCCTAGAACGCTCGCCAGGATGCGGTCGAGCTTGCGAAAGGGCTTCTCGTAAAAGACCACGTAATCCAGCTCGCAGCCGCGGATGCCACCGGCTTCCAGGCAGTATTGAATGGCGTTCTTGGGGAAGTCGTAGTCGTGCTTCTTGCGGGAGAAGCGCTCTTCTTCCGCCGCCGCCACCAGTTGACCGTCACGCAGCAAGGTGGCGGCCGCGTCGTGGTAATAGCAGGAGATTCCCAGAATGTCCATGAAATGAATCACTGCCTTCGAGCCCACTCGATGTCGAAGGGTTCTTCGGCGCGGTCAACCCACCGGGTCGGGGGTTTTTTGATTCGTAGGGGGTCACCCAGCAGCCGAACGCAGAGTCCGAACGGAAGCAGGAGGATGCCGTAAATAATCGTCAACAGGACTCGCACCTGGAAATTGCCGAGCTTGCGGGCCAGCGCCTTCCAGGCTTCCGAGAGACGCTTCAGCCCTGACCACAAAGTTTTGCGCATGTCTGATCCGGAAGCTTTCCTCTAGAGACCAATCGTCCCCAGTCGTTCAACCATGGTTTTCGATGGTCTCCGTAATGTTCTCGGCTGCCAGCCGGGAAACAGCGAAATACTTTATGATAGAATTGTTCGTAATCGGACGGAACGCCTCTGGAGTGAGGTAAGAGGCTTTAGCCAGTCCCGCCCCGGGCCGCTGCACGCGAACGCCAAAAACGGACAACCCAGTGAAACCCACCGGCCTAGTATCTTATCACGCCAGAAGCGCCGCGTCAGCGCGGTTTGGGGGCGGTTTGGAGGCAACCTTTGGGACGAAGGTGGAGCCCTTGCCTGGTTGGCTCAAGTGGGGCAACATGTTGCGGACGGAAGGTGTAAACTGCGACCGATTGAAGTCGCCCGTACCGCACCGCCGGCACGAGAGAGGGGCTTTCTGATGCAAGCAGGCAAATCTGTGATGTTTTGCGCTACTCAAAGAAGCGGTTCAACTGTGGTGCACGATGATTTCCGCAACGTTCTCGGCTACCCCCCCGGAAACAGCGAAATACTTTACCAAAGAATCATTCTCGAGAAGACGGACCGTCTGTGGCGTGAGGTGTGGGATGAGGTTAGCAAGCTAAATACAGTCCATGGGTATTTTGTGGCCAAGTTCATGTTTCATTATACGCCATGCATTTCCAGCTTTATTGAACGCAACTCGACAGTGGGTGTCGAGAGATGTCTAAAATTCCTACCGGAACTGTTCGACGGTTTTTATAATTTCTTTGCGGATGCCATTTGGGTATATGTTGAGCGGCGGGATGTTTTCGCTCAGGCGGTATCGATGTACCTGGCTGAGACGACGCAAGTTTGGCATAGACGCCTTGGTGCCCCGCCGCAGGGCGGTCCACCTGCACCTGCGATCGGTTATGATTACCAAAGACTCAAACCATATCTCCAAGGATTCCTGGCCGAAAGAGAACAATGGCAAGTCTTCTTCCGACATTACAGGATTACACCCATCCGAATTAATTATGAGGATGCGGCTGCCGGCTATCCTGGCTACCTGACAGAATTGCTCGACAAGGCCGGGCTTCATATGATCGAAGCACCGCCGCCGCGACGATTGCTCAAACTGGGCGACCAACTGAATGAAAAGTTGGCACAGTTCCTCCGCCATGACGTCATCGCAGACTTATATTCTCGGAGCCATCCTGTCGCTTGACGGTCCCGCGCGGATCGTCGTCGTGCAGGTTCCTTCGGGCCGCAGCTAATCCAACTCCCTTTTCAGCATCGCCGGCCACGGCATGCGCGCTATCAACCTGGCGGAAGATCGCCGCTGAAACCAGAGAGAATTATGTCTTAGCCATGACGCAACTGCTCGACGCGATCAAGCCGCCAAAGATCCTTCTTTGGCTTTCTGTCGCGAATCGCACACCGGCGTGCGGAGCCCAAGGCGTCAGATCCCGGTTTTCCGCGCTCAGCTTGCGGTAGCGTTCTTGCCATTCCTGCGATAAAGCATCGGATTGTTTCTGGGAGCGAGGTGGAGGAATGCACGTTTGCTCGCTGTTGAGACCCAAGAATCCTAAGACGCCGCGCACCGTCGATTCATAGTCCGCCACTAGTTCTTCGTAGACCACGCAATGCGGAGAAATTTCGTGCTCCTGGAAAAATCGCTGCCACCATTCCTCCTGGAAACGACCGAGACAATACAAGTTGTGGATTTGCCCGAGGTCGAACTCAGGCGCTTGCTCGCCCGGAACTATACTGCCCTCCGATAAGGGCTGATCCGAGGGCCTCAATCAACGGGGCCCAAAACCAGGGATCTTTACTAAACCTAGAGGATAGTATCCTTCCGGCGTCTCATTCTCAAGCGCCAATTGCATGGGGTTCATGTACCCTTTTGGATCGACGACTTGCATTCTCAGTTCATAATATCCCGGGACCAGATCGTTCCGTAACTCGAAGGTATCATAGACAACAACGGGCGTGTCTCCTGTTGGCAAAACCTTCCGTAAATCAACCCGCGAGGTCATTCGAGCAACTTCTTGTCTCTTGGCTACTGAACTGTCGTACGTCCAGAGAGACAATTCGACATTCCATGCGTCATAGGCAGGGGTAACGCCCGTGTTAGTCCAGTGAGTATGAATTAATATGCTTCGATTGCCATGGGGCGCCTTTGGAAATTCTGGAATATCTATTTCGACGGGTGCGAACCGATAACCGGAGTGAAGGCCAGCCAGCAGAAAAGCTTGTTGCTCATTTCCCGACAACATATCCCAAGTTCCGGCACAAATACCGCCATTTCTTATAGAGGCGATGTGGAATTGACGCACCTGCTCGTCGATGTTGTAGAGACCATTATGAGGATCGGTCTCAAATGTCTTACAAGGGAAAGGCGGAGGGCCGCCATTGCCGTAAGGCTCAGCTATGAAAGGCGCCGTTTTCCAGCGATTGAGGATAATATTCTTATCCGCTTCCGAATCACAACCCGGGAGTTGATCAGGAAACTGCCAGGTCCAGCCCTTTGACCCAAGGCTGTCCCGCCTCAAGCCGATATGTGTCTCAGAGCTCGGCAGTTTCAAGGCATGACACAGCGCATCTCCGTCGGCTGTCAACATCACCAGTTGTGTCCTCGGGAATGCTTTTGCATATGCATCAACGATAAAATCTCTTGTAGCTAGCGTGCCAGTTTGATACACGCCCAGTTTTCCGGTGTTCGACAAGTAAGCTTGCGTATTCAGATTGTAATAGGGAGAAGAACTGTCATACGGGATCCTTCCATTTCTGTAGTCGGTCCTGTCCGTAAGTCCCGCGATATGCCATTCTCCCCAACTGCCATATACCCCGATATCCACCCAACCTAGGCGCGGATCGCCATCATACCTTTGACCCAAAACGGACAGAAGTGCCTCTACCCTCTTAAGAAAAAAGGGATCGTTCCAATCGGGGATAAAGTAATGTCCCTGCGTTTTGTCCTCAGGATTGACGGGAAGAAGCCAACCATGCTTGCCATCTTCTAAATATGCGGGGACTTCGCTATATACCGCATAGCCGTCGCTTCCTTTCGTAACATTTGTGTTTGGCCGCACTTGTGGATCCAGTGCCTCAATGCGGAAGCCAAATTTCACTCCCTGAGGCAAGCACAATTTCTTTCCCTGGGGCGGGGGGCAAGATTCCAGCACATTGTCGATTACGGAAAAGTTATATTGACCTTCGTTGGGTTCCAAGGAGTGCCATGACAATCGGCCATATTCATTTAATGGTGACCCGGGGAGAGGAGCGGCGTCCGCATATTTAGGATTAAGATGTTGAAAGTCTAGATTGGAAGGGTTTTGTTGAAGCGACGTATACAGCCCGCTCATGGGGTTGAAGAGTTCCACATTGCTGGGCAGTTGTGGGGGAAGCAAGGTTTGTGCGCCCGGAGCACACTTTTTTTGCAGATTCTGCGCCCTGCTGCCTGTTGTCAGGTACATGAAAAACAGGAAGCTAAAAGCAAGCGTCAGTAGGTTGTATCGAAAAACAGCCATATGCATGATAGCTTAGCGGAGAACCAATCAGCGAATCTTGGAACGCAGCTTATCGAGCCCGCCCGTCTCCACCATTTTTGCCCAGAATCCCTGGTATAGTAAATGGTGAGTCTGCGGCCCAGGGTGGAGATGGTCGCGCGCCTTATCCAGCCAACGGAACCCGGCGGCTTGCTGGGCTCCATCCAGATGGCCGGCAACAACTGTCAATTTCCTTGGGGCGTTCAGCAAAGAAAACAACCACAAGCGGTCTGCCAGCAAGCGCTCGACTGACTTGTAGTTCCGAAGAAAGTTCAACTCATAGCCAAGTCCGGAACACAAAACCAGTCCGATTCCTTCCCAGCCAGGAACTTCGCACGGTGGCACCTGCGGGCAGCGCCTGATGAATCTCATCCAGTCGAAACTTGCCAGTGTCCTCACTCCCGACCGCCGGTCAACAGTAAACTTCCGCTGAAGGACGCCCAATGAATGAAGGCAGGATTGACATCGACTACTTCAGGCTCTGACGGTAGGATCACAAATGCTGCGCGCGAGCCCGAGTCCGCCTCGCCATCGGCCTGCCGACAATGGCGGCGCAGGCGGTCGAGCTCGGTGAACCATGCCGCGCGGTTGCGCTTGAGGTGGGGCTCCAGACGGGTCGTCCGCTGCTCCATCGTGGTATATGTCGCAGCTCCTCGGCCGGCAGGTTGTAAACCGCTAACGCGGGGGGTTCATCACCGTGTTCACGGCCACCTGGCAACCTAAAGTACTCAACCGGTCGGCCGGCAATACCCGTTCCAGCCAAAGCCTCGGCAGCAAGATTGCTCCCGGTCAGTTCTATACAGCACAGAAGGTAACCGCGCGACGGCGTCATGATTTGGGTGCTTGGCCAATGTTCGGTTCTCGCCACGAATATCACGCCGGCGCGCGGGGCCGAAGGCGTCAGATCCCGGCTTCCGCGGTCAGCTTGCGGTAGCGTTCTTCCCATTCCTCCGATAAAGCATCGGATTGTTTCAGGGAGCGAGGTGGAGGAATGAAGGTTTGCTCGCCGTCGAGACCCAAATATCCCAAGACGCGGCGGACCGTCGCCTCATAGTCCGCCACTAATTCTTCGTAGACCACGTAATGCGGAGATATTTCGTGCTCGTGGAAAAATAGCTGCCACGCTTCCTCCTGGAAACGACCGAGACAATACGATTCGTGGATTTCCGCGAGGTCGAACTCAGGCGCTTGCTCGCCCGGAACTGTACCGCCCTTCGATAATGGCTGATACCAGATGCCCGTCTTTCGTGCGCGGAAGTGAGAGATCGCGCGGGCCACCATATTTCGTCGCCTCAGCCGAATAAGGCGTAGATCCGAGAATCGCGACCGTAATAACGCATATGCGGTTGCCTGCAAGGGTAGGTTCGAGAATCGCGACCGCAACAATTCACGTGCGGCTGCGTGCGAGAGCAGGTTCGGGAATCGGGACTGCAGTGATTCGTACGCAGCTACCCGCTGCGGATCGTTCCATTCCCTCCTGATGCTCATGCCAAGATGTTGCAGATGCTCCCAATGGGCCTTTACACCAAACAAGCCGTTTGGCGTGGTTCCTGCCATCAAGATTTTATGCAAACCATCCACCAGAGTAGAATCACCTAGGATGTGCCGCATCCACGGCTTTTCCTGCTCAACCGGACTAAAGTACTCAGCCGGTCGACCGGCAATACCCGTTCCAGCCAAAGCGTTGGCAAGAAGATTGCTCCCGGTCCGTCCTATAGAGCACAAAAGGTAACCGCGCGACGGCATCGTGATTTGCGTTGCTTGGCCAATACTCGGATATTGCTTCATCGGCAGAAGCTCCTTGTCGGTAGTCATGAGGGCCGAGAACCGCTATTAACGGCAGGACACTCCATTTTCAGCCAAGGCAAGACCAATCAGCGAGTCTTGGAACGCAGCTTATCGAGCCCACCCGTCTTCACAAATTTCGCCCAGAATCCCTGGTAAAGTAAGTCGTGAGTCCGCGGGCCGGCGTGGCGATGGTCCCGCGCGCTATCCAGCCAGCGGAACCCGGCGGCTTGGTGGGCTCCGTCCAGATGGCCGGCAACAACTGTCAATTTGCTTGGGTCGTCGACCAAAGAAAACAACCACAAACGGTCTGCCAGCAAGCGCTCGATTGACTTGTAGTTTTGAAAAAAGTTCAACTCGTCGTCAAAGGTGCTGGTTAGTGCAGCGAGGTGCGTACACGCTTCTCGAATGACTGGGTCTGCCGCTTGCCAGGAAGGGTTGTAGCAGAAGCCCCGGTCGTTTGCGGCGACGTACTCCCGGCGGGCCATGAAGGTAAAAAGAATGAGCACTAAATCGGGGTTAAGCTCGGAGGTCGTTAACTGCAATACGCGCGCAATGGAGTCGTTGGCGGCTCCAGCTGTACCGAGATTCCAGTTGACGACCGTGCATCCCAGCTCTCGCCGCAAGCGCTCGGCAAAGAGCTCATGGAACGTGGCGCCTTGCGGTACGCCGGTGCCGAAGGTACAACTGCACCCGATCGACACCACACGCAGTTGGGCTTCCGTGTCGAATTCTGGGCAGCGATACCCTCGGCTATTATAGCGATAGTCGACGTCGTTCTCGCCATATAGGGGATGGCCTCCACGCTTCCGATAGTCCGCCAGGTTATCCAACCCAAACCATTGTTCTACACAGTTTTCAGGAGCACCGGAATGAGGTACGCCTGACAGCGGAAGCAGGTCCTTTAGCCTCAATCAATCACCCCCGTGCCATGCTTGCGCTCGTTGCTCATGTGTCCTCTCCGTTGCAGCTATCTTAACGGCAGGACACTCCATTTTCAGCCGAGGCAAGACCAATCAGCGAGTCTTGGAACGCAGCTTATCGAGCCCGCCCGTCTCCACAAATTTTGCCCAGAATCCCTGGTATAGTAAATCGTGAGTCCGCGGGCCAGGGTGGAGATGGTCGCGCGCCTTATCCAGCGAGCGAAGCCCGGCAGCCTGGTGGGCGCCGTCCAGATGGCCAGCAACAACTGTCAGTTTCCTTGGGTCGTCGACCAAAGAAAACAACCACAAACGGTCTGCAAGCAAACGCCCGACTGACTTGTAGTTCCGAAAAAAATTCAACTCATCGTCAAAGGTGCTGCTTAATCCAGCGAAGTGGGTAAACACTTCCCGAAGGACTGAGTCTGCCGATTGGTAGGAAGGGGGGTAGCCCCAGGGCCCTATTGGGAACCTACGGTCGTTTGCCGCGACGTACTCCCGGCGCGCAAAGAAGGTAAAAAGGATGAGCACTAAATGGGGGTTAAGCTCGGAGGTCGCCAACTGCAATACCCGCGCAATGGAGTCGTTGGACTGTCCATTTGTACCAAGATTCCAGTTGACGACCGTGCATCCCAACTCTCGCCGCAAGCGCTCGGCAAAGAGCTCATGGAAGATGGCATCTTGCGGCAAGCCAACGCCGAAAGTAACACTGCACCCGATCGACACCACACGCAGTTGGGCTTCCGTGTCGAATTCTGGGCAGCGATACCCTCGGCTATTATAGCGATAGTCGATGTCGTTCTCGCCATATAGGGGATGGCCTCCCCGCTTCCGATAGTCCGCTAGGTTATCCACCCCAAACCATTGTTCTACACAGTTTTCAGGAGCGCCGGAACGAGGTACGCCTGACAGCGGAAGCAGGTCCTTTAGCCTCAATCAATCACCACAAGGGATAAATGTTTGGGTCGTTGCGTCGCGCCTTGGTCTTCTGGCAATATCGCCGAAGCCTGAAAATACTGTAACCGAATCTACTCGTCAACCAGAAAATGCCTCGAGACAGGGCATACGTGAACCGCCGGGACGAGAGTTGCAGAGTTCCACGGCGTCGCAGAGAGAGATTCAGTCCGTCCTGGGCCATTGAGCGCCTCCCGCAACTAATATAGCCAAATCGGGGACACAAAACCAGTCCCATTCCTTCCCAGCCAGCGACTTCGCAAAGTCGAAAAACGTTGGATTTGGGCTGGGGGCGATTCGGGGACGCGCCCTTTGAGTGGGTTCAGTCAACCCTGGGGCCCAACATCCAGCACCTCCTTTGCTTCAGAGTCGCGAAACGGCTGCACTGGTGGCAGGTTCGTTGTGTCCAGGGCAGAAGAGTCGTATGATCTACAATTCAGAGTTCTAAATCGGGGATTCTGTTTCATATGCTGACAAAGATAGAAAAGGCGGGACGCCACCCTGAAGCCGAACATGAAGCTTCACTGGGGCGCGTCTTCTGGATTACCGGGTTATCTGGCGCCGGCAAGACAACCTTGGGGCAAGAATTGTGGAGCCGACTGCGTGCCGCCGGCCGTCCGGTCATCTTCCTCGACGGCGACACTCTCCGTGCTGTGATCGCCGAAGATCTTGGCCACAGCGCAGGCAATCGGCGGCAATCGGCGATGCGCAATGCGCGGCTATGCCGGTTGCTGGCTGAGCAGGGTTCCGATGTCATCTGCGCGACCATCTCGCTGTTTCACGAGGTGCAGCGTTGGAACCGCGAGAACATCCCCGGCTATCGCGAGATCTACCTTCGGGTCCCGATGGATGAGCTACGGGATCGGGATAGCAAGGGCATCTACGCGAGGTCTCAGCGCGGCGATGCGGACGACGTCGTGGGCATTGACGTGCCGGCGGAGGCTCCCGAGGCGCCGGACGTCGTCCTCGACAATTATGGAGCGCTCGACGTGGCTACGGCGGTCGACCGCATCTTGGCGGTATGCGACCGGCCGCATGGCGCGGTCGCGGCGCAGCCGGCGGGCCTCGTCGCCTTCAAAACGAAGGCGGAAACTCTGGAAGCGCTCGCGCCGCTGCTGCGCAATGGGCACGTCCTGCCACAGGTCCGATTCTCGGTTGGCGATTGGCGCTCGAACGCCGCTGGCGTTCTCGCCGCCCTCACCGCTGGGTCCTGGGGTTCAGGGCAGGTCATCGTGCGTAGCAGTGCACGGGGCGAGGACGGCGCCGTGAGGAGCCAAGCCGGGAAGTACGATTCCGTACTCGGGGTCGTCGGCAGCGCAGCGGTGGCACAGGCAATCGACCGCGTGATCGACTCGTTTGGCGATAACGGAAGCCAAGACGACCAGATCTTCGTGCAGCCCATGCTTGACCGCGTGGCGATGGCCGGGGTGGTTTTCTCGCGCAGTCCCAGCGGCGGCCCCTATTTCATTGTCAATTACGACGACCGTTCCGGCCTAACCGATCGCGTGACCGGCGGCGCCGGCGACAATCTCAAGACTTTTTTTTGCCTCAAATCGCGGCCTGATGCCTGCCCACCGTCGCTGGCGCCGGTCATCGCTCTCGTCAGCGAACTCGAAACCCTTCTTGCGTGTGATGCAATCGACGTGGAATTTGCCGTCGGCGACGACGGGCAGCTCTACCTTCTGCAAGTCCGCCCGCTCGTCGTCGACCACCAAGGGCGGGCAGCGGACGCGAAGGTCGCGACCGCGCTCGCCGATGTCGCGCGCAAGGTCGAGCTGCTCAGCCGCCCGCATCCCTACTTGCACGGCAACCGGGCGATCTTCGGCGTCATGCCGGACTGGAACCCGGCCGAAATGATCGGGTTGCGGCCCTCGCCCCTCTCGTTGTCGCTCTATTGCGAACTCATCACCGACGCCATCTGGGCCTATCAGCGGGACAACTACGGGTACAAGAATCTTCGCAGTTTTCCGCTCCTGGTGAGCTTTCACGGACTGCCCTACATCGACGTGCGTGTTGACTTTAACTCCTTCATACCACGCGACGTCTCCGACGATCTCGCCGGGCGTCTGGTGAATTACTACATCGATCGCCTCCTCTCCGAGCCACATCTCCATGACAAGGTCGAATTTGACATCATCTACTCCTGTTACACCCTCGATTTGCCGACGCGGATGGGCAAGCTCGCCGAGAACGGATTTTCTCCGGAGCACCTTGCGGAACTGTCGAGCGCCTTACGGCGCCTCACCAATCGCATTATGCATGGCGAGACCGCGCTGTGGCGGCGCGACCGCGCGAAGGTCGACCTGCTGGTGCAGCGGCATCTGACCATCTGGAACTCGGAGATCGACAAGATTAGCCGCATTTACTGGCTGCTCGAAGACTGCAAGCGATACGGCACGCTGCCGTTCGCCGGTCTGGCGCGGGCGGGCTTCATAGCGGTTCAGATGCTCCACTCCTTGGTGGCGGTGGGCGTCCTCAATGCCGAAGAGAGGGCGACATTCATGGCGAGCGTCGATGCCATCGGGTCGCGCATCGGGCGAGATTTCGCGACACTTCCGAAGGCCGACTTCCTGGCGCGCTACGGCCACCTCCGGCCGGGGACCTACGACATCCTGTCGCCGCGCTACGATGAGGCGCCGGATCTCTATTTCGACTGGTCGAATGCCCGACCGCCGGCGTCCGCGCCGCCACGCTTCGCCCTCTCCATCGAGCAGTTGCGCCGCATCGAACAACTGCTCAAAGAACACGAGCTCGAAATCGACGTCTTGAGTTTGATCGAGTTCATCAAGGCAGGCGTTGAGGGCCGCGAATACGCGAAGTTCGTGTTCACGCGAAGCCTGAGCGACGCGCTGTCGCTGGTCAGGCAGTTGGGCGCGGATCATGGTCTTTCGGCGGAGGATTGTGCATTTCTGAACTACGACGCCATCCGCACGCTCTATAGCGAGAGCGGTTCGGTACGCGAGGCGTTGCGGGAGAGTGTGGCGCAGGGCAGGGAGCATCATGCGCTGACACGCAATCTCGTGCTTCCTCCGGTCATCACGTCGCCCGACGAGGTGATCGCCTTTCACCTTCCCCCCAGCCGGCCCAATTTCATTACCCGCAAAAGCGTCACCGCACCGGTCGCCTCCGTCAGCGATCCACCGGAGAGCTTCGCTGGACGGATTCTTTTCGTGCCCAGCGCGGACCCCGGCTTCGACTGGATCTTTACTCGGGATATTAGCGGATTCGTCACCCAGTTCGGCGGCGCCAACTCGCACATGGCGATCCGCGCCGGCGAGCTCGGCATCCCCGCGGTAATCGGCGCCGGCGAAGGCCTGTTCCGGCAATGGCAGACGGCGCGCAAGCTGTGCCTGGATTGCGCGAATCAGAGGGTCTTGGTGATCGCATGAAAATGGTCGCCATCACCCAGCGGGTATCGGTCGCTCCGGCCTATGGCGAGCGCCGTGATTGCCTGGATCAAGCCTGGACGAGGTTCCTGGCCGCCTGCGGGCTGCTTCCCGTGTTACTCCCCAACGTCACCGAGACGGCTCTTGCCTTGTGCGAAAGGGCCGGCGTCGCGGGGTTGGCGTTGACCGGCGGTAACGATCTTGCGGAGTGGGGCGGCGATGCCCCGGAACGCGACGCCGCCGAATATGCCCTGCTCGATTGGGCCGAGCGGCGCGGGCTGCCGGTTCTTGGCGTGTGTCGCGGCATGCAAGTGATTCAGCGCCGTTTTGCTATTACGTTACGCCGCGTCGAAGGCCATGTGGCCGAGCGTCAGGTCATCCGAATCGAGGGCGAGCCAAGGGAGGTCAACAGCTATCATCACTTTGCCGCCTTCGCCTCGCGGCCGCCCCTCGAGGTCTGGGCGGTAGCCGACGACGGCGTCGTCAAAGCCATTCGCCATTCTTCCCAGCCGATAACAGGGATTATGTGGCACCCTGAGCGGTGCGCCCCGTTCTCGCCTGCCGATGTGGCACTATTCCGCCGAGTCTTCAGGGTTGAATGATGCGCGCAGTTATTCTCGCGGCCGGTCGCGGCAGCCGCATGGGGCATCTGGGCGGCGACCGCCCAAAATGCCTGGTCGAACTCGAAGGCAAGCCGTTGATCGAGCGCCAGACCGCGGCGCTCCGGCGTGGTGGGGTGGACGAGATCGGGGTCGTCCGCGGCTATCGCGGCGAGATGATCGATTTTCCGGGCCTCTCCTACTTCGCCAACGAACGATGGGCCGAAACCAATATGGTGATGTCGCTCGCCGCGGCCGCGCCTTGGCTGCGTTCCTGGCCGGTCATCGTGAGCTATGGCGACATCTTCTACCGCAGCGAGTTGGTACGCGGTCTGGCCGGCACTCCAGGCCCGCTGGTCATCAGTTATGACCGGGCTTGGCGCCGCCTGTGGACCCGGCGTTTCGCCGATCCTTTGGCCGACGCCGAGACGTTCCGGATCAATGCCGCGGGCCAATTGCTGGAGATCGGCGGTAAGACGACGCGGATCGAAGACATCGAGGGGCAGTATATGGGCCTCTTGAAATTCACGCCACCGGCATGGAGTGCCGTCGAGTCCCTGCTCGGGACGCTCGAGGCACCGATCCGCAACCGCCTCGATGTGACCGGACTGCTGCGCCGGCTGCTCGCCGGAAACGTGCTGCCCATCGCCACTTTCCCCACCGAGGGTCAATGGGGCGAAATCGACAATCCGGAGGACGTGGCGCTGTACCAAGCCATGGTAAGGGAGGGCGATCTCCTGCTCGAGGATGCGCTCTCCGGCAGAGAGCCGGCGGCGGGATGAGGGCCAGCGATCCGCGCAGCGGGTGCGGCGACCCTGAACTTGGCCTTTATGGAAACCGCGAGGGGAGGGCCACCCGCTACCAGTCATGAGGAAACACGGAGATTATACGGGGTTGGCTGGCGACTATGCCAGGTTCCGAGCGGGCTATGCGCCGCAGGTCGCGACCGCGATCCTGAGTTATGTGGGACGCGATGCGGCCAGCATCGATGCCGCCGACATCGGCGCCGGCACTGGCATTTGGACGCGCATGCTCGCGTCCCGCGGCCTGCATTCGGTCGTCGCCGTGGAACCCAATGACGACATGCGCGGGCAGGGAACCGAGAGCTCGCGCGGCACCGGCATTGTCTGGCACAAAGGTTCGGCCGAGGCCACGGGATTGCCCGACGGCTCAGCCGATCTTGTCAGCATGGCCTCCTCACTCCACTGGGCCGATTTCGACAAAGCCTGCAACGAATTCCACCGCATCCTGCGGCCGGGCGGAGTGTTCGCGGCCTTGTGGAATCCGCGCTTCATTGAGGCGAACCCGCTGCTCGTCGAAATCGAAGCGCAGATCACGCGGCTCAAGCCTGACATCCGGCGCGTATCGTCCGGCCGCTCTGGCATCACCGAGCGGCTGACCGATCTGTTGAGCGCCAAGCCACAATTTACCCAGGTGCTGTATCTCGAAGGCAGGCATTCCCTGCACCAAACGCCAGAGCAGTATCTCGGCGCGTGGCGCTCGGTGAACGATCTTCAGGTGCAATTAGGCCCGGAACTTTTCCGGCAGTTCCTGGATTTCACAGAGAAGCGCATCGCGGGTCTGACGGCGATCGAGACAACCTATGTGACTCGTGCCTGGGCGGCGCAGCGGGCATAGGCACTCCGGTGACCGGCGGGCCGAGTAGGGGAAGCATCGCGCCTTACGGTTCACATTTCTGGATCATTCCGAAATGTACTCAACTTAGTCCCCAACCTTATAGCCGATTCTCTCAATCCGTCTTTTTGTCTCCGCATCCAGCCCATGGATAAAGTCTCTGAATCGAGGAACTTTTTCTTGAACCGCCAAATAGCGATAGGGCTTGGTTTTCGGAGGGGCTACGTGTAAACCGCTCAAATCAAGATCCACCGACATGACTTCAACGATCTTAGAAAACTCCTTTAACGGATCGATCATGAAGTCCTCAAGCCGCAACGTGAGCGTGGCGGATTGCAAAAAAAGCTCAGTTTCCTCAACAAACTCCGCAAAGGTCAAAAAGCGCGGGCCCGGTCCGGCCGCGGAAAAATCAGTGTCACCGTCGGCAAAGGCCTTGAATTCAGAAAAACTCTGCTCCAAATCGGCACATAGACGGTCTGTGTTCTTATAAGTCCCGGAAATACCACCACCTGCCTTGTGGTCGCGAAACCACCTCCGCCACCAAACCCAGTTCGACAGCAACGAATCTAGGGGATGACGATAGATAAAAATCAAATCGGCAAATCCCAATCTTACCGCTTCCAAGATACGGCTCGTTACCGCTGGCGGCTGCTGAAAGCGAGAAACATACTTCATTGTCGCATGGTTGCTGTAGATCATGGATGTGGGACCTGGATGGAGGCTGGGGCGACAATCGATGAAATATTTTGCCCTTTCTCCAATGTGCCGAAGTATCAGTTGATTGATATAGGTCCGTCCGGTGCCGAACAGTCCAATAACATAAGCTGTTCTGTCGTTCCCCGGACTCTTGCGAAGTACCTCTATATGGCCCTCCTGATCCAATAATGAAATACTCCAGTAGTGCATTTGGTTTCAGTCAAAAGGTCGTCGAAATCGAGCTTGGCTCAGCCACGAGAGCCGTCGACGACACCACAATGATCTACCCCCCCGAATAAATAAGCAATCGGCTGAGGGGAAGGATATTCAATGAATTGCCGGCTGCTTTATTTCTCGTGATGCGCCATCAACCAAGCGGCGCTTCGACCGCGCCAGAGCGCACGCCGGACATATCGCACCCCAATCATAGACCATCAATCTCAGATGGGCAAGCAGCCGAGACGGATTGTGCCGAGGCGGATTGCCAGCGATTTCGCAAAGTCGAAAACGTTGGATGTGAGCTGGCTGATTTGAGCGGGACGGCTGGTTTTTGCGTGTCGGGGATTGTTTCGGTTGCAGTGTGCGGAGTTAGGCGACAGGGGAAGAGGCAGCTTTTGACCCAAACCGGAAGAGGAGGGGGTGGCGCTCCCGGAGGGGCGCGACGCCTTCGAATTGGAGGCGGTCTTAGCTGGAGTCCCTGATTCTCCTGCTTGGTTTGCTTTCTCTCGCGCAACCAGCGGCGAAGATTCAAGGCACTGATCATGGCCGCGGCCTTCTGAAAGCGCCGGTGCAGGTCGACCCGACGCCGGACCTCTTCGGCTTCGCTGGCCGGGCCGTGGTAGGTTTTCAACTCCCCCTCCGTGAACACCGAGAGCTGAAATTGAGGGTGCAGGCGCTTGCCGTCGGCGCAGCGGCAGTTGGGCTTGCCACAGGGGCGCTGGCGCCCGACGAAAGAACCCGGAAGCATTTCGCGCAGAGCGCCAAGACTGCGGACCAGGCGACCGCGCAATTGCAGTTCAGGATTGCTGGGCATTTCCCAGTCTCCTTACCTCCCACTTCCGACCGTCGGTCAACAGTAAACTTCCGCTCAGCGACAATATTGTCCGTCATAAGTGTAGCCGTAGGCGTCCATTTCCGCGCCGCAGATACCGCGAAACATCTCGATCTGTTCTGCGGACCAGCCCAGCTCCGATAGATCGGCGACGATGCTTGCCGACGGATCCGTCACTTCCGGCCGCTCGCGGCGCAGGGCGGCGGCGAAGGCCTCTACCTCTGCGGGCTCCAGATCGAGCAACCGGCCGACGCGAGCGGCGGTCGAACCTGCATCGTCCAGCATGGTGCGTTGCTCGATCTCGAGAAACCTGTCCGGCACGCTTTCCCGCACGGTTCGCCATCCAGACATGATTTCGGCCCAATTCCGACACCGCCCGGAGAAATTTCTCGCGGGAGACTTGCGCATCCGCGAACAAATGTTCTCCAATCCACGCCGCTTCATGAAAATGAAGCGGCCCTTGGGCCATGCTTGGGCAATGATGGGTACCGACGCAATCATTTGATACGTCGGTGTCTTATCGAACCAGAAGGGCGTGGTGTAGCCGGCCGCCAGACGTCTCAACAGGTCGATCGTTTCGGCCTGGAAGCGGGCGTAACCCATCTGCCCAAGATGATATGCGGCGATCTCTTTAGGGGAAATCCATCGAGTCTTCTTTTCGAAATGCGCGTTGACGGCGTGAACAAGTCGTATGGCAACGTCGAGCACATGGCCTTCGGGAAACCCCCGGTATCGCGTGCCCTTCTCCAGGGCCACGCAGAGGGCGCTGGTCCCGGATCGAGCCGCGCCGAGCACGAATACCGGACAACTTTCGACGCTCTCGAAGGGTCTGCTCCCTGCCGCATCCGACCAAAAGGGGACCCCCATCGCCTTTGACGATACCGCCTCGCGAGCCGATGGGGATTTCCCATCCGAGTTTCGCAGCAACGGCGGCTCGCTGTGCAAGTAAGGTCCCCATATCTTGAAATAGCGGGGAAGCGCGCACCAACAGTCACTGCCCCGCGGCGCGGCCTCGATAGTCAACCCGTTGAGTTGATCCTGGTCTAAGAGTGCCGGAAACTCGATACAGAAAGCATGTGCCCGGCTGTTCTCATGAGACTGCCTTGGTAGGAGCGGCCGATGTGTCTCCAACTCTATCCCCACCAAGACGGTTTCGCGGTCGCGAGCTCTGACGGTCAGCGGCATGGTTGGATCATCGCCAACATATGCCCAACCCCTGGCAGAGCGTCGCGTCAATAACTCGATCATTCCGACGATCATCAGCCAGCACCGAAGGACGCTCAAGGATTGAGGGCAGGATTGACATCGACTACTTCAGGCTCTGACGATAACAGGAATGGCTCAGCGACAATACTGTGCGTCATAAGTGTAGCCGTAAGCGTCCATTTCCGCGCCGCAGATACCGCGAAACATCTCGATCTGTTCTGCGGACCAGCCCAGCTCCGATAGATCGGCGACGATGCTTGCCGACGGATCGGTCGATTCCGGCCGCTCGCGGCGCAGGACGGCGGCGAACGCCTCTGCCTCAGCGGGCTCCAGATCGAGCAAGCGGCCGACACGAGCGGCGGTCGAACCTGCATCGTCCAGCATGGCGCGTTGCTCGATCTCGAGAAACCTGTCCGGCACGGTTTCCCGCACGGTTCGCCATGCAGACATGATGAGGGCCCAATCCCGACAGCTCTCGGAGAAATCCATTCCGGAAAACACGCGCATCCGCGAACGCATGTTCTCCAATCCACGCCGCTTCATGAAAATGAAGCGGCCCTTGGGCCATGCTTGGGCAATGATGGGTACCGACGCAACCATCTGATACGTCGGTGTCTTATCGAACCAGAACGGCGTGGTATAGCCGGCCGCCAGACGTCTCAACAGGTCGATCGTTTCGGCCTGGAAGCGGGCGTAACCCATCTGCCCAAGATAATATGCGGCGATCTCTTTAGGAGAAATCCATGGATCTTTCTTTTCGAAATGCGCGTTGATGGCGTTGACAAGTCGTATGGCAACGTCGAGTGCATGGCCTTCGGGAAACCCCCGGTATCGCGTGCCCTTCTCCAGGGCCACGCAGAGGGCGCTGGTCCCGGATCGAGCCGCGCCGAGCACGAATACCGGGCAACTTTCGACGCTCTCGAAGGGTCTGCTCCCTGCCGCATCCGACCAAAAGGGGACCCCCATCGCCTTTGACGATACCGCCTCGCGAGCCGATGGGGATTTCCCATCCGAATTTCGCAGCAACGGCGGCTCGCTGTGCAAGTAAGGTCCCCATATCTTGAAATGGCGGGGAAGCGCGCACCAACAGTCACTGCCCCGCGGCGCGGCCTCGATAGTCAACCCGCTGAGTTGATCGTGGTCTAGGAGTGCCGGAAACTCGATACAGAAAGCATGTGCCCGGTTGTTCTCATGAGAATGCCTTGGCAGGAGCGGCCGATGTGTCTCCAACTCTATCTGCACCAAGACGGTTTCGCGGTCGCGAGCTCTGACGGTTAGCGGCATCGTTGGATCATCGCCAACATATGCCCAACCCCTGGCACGGCGTAGCGTCAATAACTCGATCATTCCGGCGATCATCAGCCAGCACTCAAGGACGCCGGAGGATTGAGGGCGGGTTTGACATCGACTCCTTTAGGCTCTGACGGTAAAATGACCAATGCTACGCGCGAGCCCGAGTCCGCTTGGCCATCGGCCTGCCGACAACGGCGGCGCAGGCGGTCGAGCTCGGCGAACCATACCGCGCGATTGCGCTTGAGGTGGGGCTCCAAGCGGGCCGTCTGCTGCTCCATCGTGCTATATATCTTTCGCAGTTGCTCGGCCGGCAGGTTGTAAACCGCGCAATCGGGCGGGTTCGTCACCGTGTTGACGCCCACCTGGCAACCCCATTCCTCGGCGAACAGACAGAAATCCCCGAACTCGAACCAATTCTGACGCATGAAACAGAAGGTCAACGACAGGTCCGTCTTCCGTGCCAGGGTGTACTCGCGGAAGCGCTTGAGGATGCGCATCTGCTCGTCATAGTCCGCGTTGACGCGGATGCTCTCCACCGTCTTTTTGGTCGCGCCGTCGAGCGATACGGCGAAGCTCATGCGAAGCGCATCCATCACCCGCTCTATTTTGGCGTTGTACTGGGTGCCGTTGGTGGTAATGTGGCAGATCGTCTTCAGCCCATCGGCGATCATCATGTCCCAAATCCGGTAGTATTCCGGGACCAGGAATGGCTCACCGCCCAGAAATTTCGCGCGATTCAGGTGCGGCAGGTATTTGCGTAGGGAGTCGATAAACGCCCCGGAATAAAGGGTGCGCAGCGGCGGAAGCTTCTCGCGGTGGGCGCGGATTGCCGAGGACCAAAGGCCCCGGCACATGATGCATTCGAGATTGCACGAATTGCTGATGCTGAACTCCATCCGCTGCGGCCATTCCGGCGCCGCCGCCGGGACCGCGAACCGGTCGAAGGTGCGCATCGGAGGATTCGCAATCCAGCCGTCGGCAGTCTGCCGGTCACAGAACTCGCAGCCTGGACCGAACGCCATCCCTTCCAGCGCGTGCCGCAACATTTGCACCCGGGCGCCGCGCCAGATGTCGTCGATGCTGTCATGTAGGGCATTGCCCAGCGGGTAGTTCCCGTTCCAACAGCACGCGCAAACCTCGCCATTCTGACTGAAGAAGAGATTGGTATGCGGGGCGTAACAGAGCGATTGCACCGCTTTGTCAGCGATAGATCGGCTCTTGTTGTATTGCGCCAGCGTTTCCGCATCCATTCTGAAGAACTCCTCAACTTTGTCAGATCCTCGATCGACCGGGGCTAAAACTGCATCTCTTCGCTATGCGCTTTCCGGATGCTTTTCGGATATAATCGTTATGATGCGCTCGATACAGGGTGCGGTGCAAGAAAAAAGGTAGCGTTGTGTCTCTCAAGATCTCCAGGGATTCCTCGCCGAAAGAGAACAATGGCAACTCTTCTTTCGACACTACAATATTAAGCCGGATGCCTGACGACCCCGTCAGACCGAATCTTGCGCCGCAGGACGTGACCCGCCCTGGCGAACCCGCGCGGCCGCGGATCTGCCTTGTCACTACGGAATTTCACGGTCTGTTCAAGAATGGCGGGATCGGGACCGCCAATACCGGTTTGGCGCTGACGCTGGCGCGGGCCGGTTTCGACGTGACCGTGGCGTTTGCCGATGCCGATGAAAACGGTCCCCGAGTCAAAGAGGGCAATTTCCTCGAACTCCAGGCGACGTATCATCAGTTGGGGATCACTCTGGACTTTGTACCGGCGAGCCGTCTTATCACCAAGGCTTTCGAGGATCCCCGGTCAGCGAGCTATTGCGTCTATTTGTACCTGAAGCAGCATGAATTCGATGTGGTGTATTTTAACGACTGCGGTGGCCACGGCTATTACTCCTTGCTGGCGAAACGCGTCGGCGTGTTCCGGAACGCGCCCCTCATGTATGTCGTGGCCCACGGGCCGCAGGAGTGGGTCCTTGAACTCAACTCTCTCCGGTACTGGGACCGGTCGCCGATCATCACCGCCTATATGGAAGAACGCAGCGCGGCGCTGGCCGACGCGCTGATCAGCCCCAGCCAGTATCTCGTGGATTGGATGACCTCGCATGGCTGGGTCATGCCCGCGAAGGTTCTGGTCATTCAGAATATCGTGCGGCTCCCGGACTCCGTTGCCCCCTCGGTACGGGACTCCAAATCCGCCGCGATTACCGAGATCGTCTTTTTCGGCCGTCTCGAGGTGCGCAAAGGTCTGGAATTGTTTTGCGACGCCATCGATCTGCTCAGTGAATCGGCCGACCTTGCCAACGTCAGAATTACTTTCATGGGGAAATTCCACCGTGTCGCCGGACTTCATTCTGGAATCTACGCGGTCGAACGGGCGCGCCGGTGGCGATCGTCTTTACGGATTATCAGCAAATATGGGCAGGAGGAAGCGCTTTACTACCTCAACAGACCAGGGGTGCTGCCGGCCATCCCCTCCCTCGCAGAGAATTCGCCTTGTGTGGTCGCGGAATGTCTACAGCTCGGCGTGCCTTTCGTGGCAACCGATAGTGGTGGAACGGCCGAACTCGTCGCCAGCGAAGATCGCGATCTCTGCCTGGTCGCGCCCGACCCGCGAGCGCTGGCGACGATGCTGAATCGGATTCTCAAATCGGGGCATCGGCCGGCGCGCCTGGCGATTTCCCAGGCGGAGACATCCGCGAAATGGCTGCGGCTGAGTGAGCCCGGGGCGGCGGAGGGCGGTGGCGGGGTCCTCTCTCCCCCCTCCGCTCCACAGGCGGACGCGCCGCGGAACGGCCCTGCGATCCCACCTCTCGTGTCGGTCTGCCTGGCGAATTCGAGCCTGTCGTTAGCCACGGAGGCCCTGCTCGAGTCGCTCCTTCGGCAGAACTACCCGCGCCTCGAGCTCATCCTGCTCGACGACGACGGCGGGGGCGAGCGCCGGGTCTCCACGCTGGCAGCCTTCGAGTCGGCTCGCGACCGGATTGCACTGCGCGTCTTTCCCGGCACAGCTTGTGATCGAGGCGCGGCACGAAACGCCGCGGCGGCTCAGGCGAGCGGCGAGTACCTTCTTTTCATCGAAGAAGGCACTGTGATTCTGATGCCCGAATGCGTCGAAGCCTTCGTCGCGGCGGCGCTTCGTACCGGCGCCGATATCGTCACGGGCGTGCCGTTGCAATTCCAGCAGGCTGGCCGGCCGGTCGGGGAGCGGGACGGGCGGTTGGGCTACTTTCCGATCGGAGCGTGCGCGGAGCTCGGTGGATTCGAGAATTGTTTCGGCAACGGCACGTTTCTCGTTGACCGGCGAGGTTTCGAACGATGTGGCGGATTCAAGACGCCGTGCGACTCGGCAATCGTAGACTGGCTCTTCCTTGCCACTTCCGTGCTGTCAGGGCTTCACCTCGAGGTCGTTCCGGAGCCGCTCTTCTGGTACAGGATGGGGCGCCCCATGGAACTCAATCGTTCCACGGCTCTCCAGCACCATCGACGTATCTTGGATGCCTATAGCGGGCGGGAAATCCGGATTATCAAGCATATGATCGAAACGATAGTGGATGTTGATCGCGCGAATAGGGAGAGGCTGCACGAGGCGCTTGCCGGGGTCGGCAGCGAGGCCCGGGAAATCGCGCTTCGCGTTTCATCCGTAATAGAACCGAACGATGCAGAGGCTCATCGCGGCCTTGTCCAATTTTTCCTCGAACGTCACAAGATCCAGGAGGCGTTCGATTTTGCGCTTCACAACGGTCGGGCGCTCCTGTCCGACGCGATCGATTCGGCAAAGCTGGTCGCCGAGACGCTCGCCCTCGACGCGGTTCGGCAGGGTCAGACACTGGATTTCTGGCACGAGGTCGGCCTGACCGGCGATGTCAGGCAGCGCGTCGAATCCGTCTCTGGTCTCCCGCCGGAAGACCTCATTCAGCCGTCCGACGGTGTTGCGGCGCACTCGATTCAGACCGGCGTGACAATTCTCAAGGCTGCGGCCGTGTGTCCGCCCGGAACCAGATCCGTCCGGGCGGTCGCTGCGGTCGCCGCCTCGGCGCCGCGCTCCGTATTCTTGGCGCTCGTCGTCTCGAAGCCCGGCGCCCACCTGCGCATGTCGGAACAGGGCCCCGTATCGAACGAAGCCTTCTGGTGGTCCGGATGGGTTCCGGCCGGAAAGCAGGGAGGGAGGTTGGAGCTGTCGGTGTCGCTTCTCGAACCCGTTGAACAGTTGCTCGATCTCCACTTTTTGTGCAAAACTGCCGAAGAAAACACTCAACCCGAGGGCAAGGTGATCTGGGAATCCGTGACGGCAACCATATCGGTGCGTGGCACGATTACCGCCGCCGCGGCCGGGTTAACTCAACTGGCGACGCCGGTGCCGCGCCAGGTGCTCGACCAGGGGGTCCTGCTGACCCAGACTTCGGATTTCCCCTTCCCAGTCTTCGTTCCGGGCAATCCGACTTTGCTCCATCCCCTTCCAGGCCGAGCCGCGCTGGTGCGGGTCGCCGGCGCGGTGCCACCCGGAACGAAAGGGGTTCGGAGCGTCGTCTCTATTGGGCGTGCTGAAGCCCATCCCATCCAGTTTGCGTTTTGGATCAGACCGTCATCGGCGCCCGTGACGAGAGAAACCGAGTTTACCGAGGCGGACGCCTTCAGCGGCTGGTTCTCGGTACGGGACAAGCTCCGGCGCCACAATTTCACGGTGACCTTACGCGAGTGCGCCCATGAAGCGATGGATCTCTATCTCGCGACGAGAGTCGTGGAATACAGCGACGTCGATTACTGCCACGCTTTGTGGCATGAGTTGCTGATTCTGGAATAAGGGAGAAGCTCTAGTAGAGTGTTGAGCTTCGAGCCGATCCCGGCAATACCAGTTGGTCTTTCAGAGTGGAAAAAGACACGCGACGAATGACCGACCGATTCCTCGCAGACGAATTCTGGCAGGCTAATCCCCACTTTACCGAGGGAGCGGGTTACAAGAGGGTGGTTCCACTAGGTTTTGGTGGTGGCCCCAAGTGCGGGGAGAGCGTCGCAGGTCACGTCCCACCGCCGCCACTTGGGTCTCGGTGAGCCGACCGGGCCGGCCGGGTCGCTCTCCTTCTTGCAGGCCGGCAAAACCCCGAGTTTCAAGGCGATCTTCAACCTCTGCATCGGCGCACCTCCCGGCCCATTCGAGGGCCGAGAGGGTCAAGGATTTAATTCGATTATGCGGTATGACTTATGACGCAGTGTTCAATTGAGTAAGGAGGTACGCGATGAGATTGAATCGTTTTCGATGTTGGCTGGGGTTGTTGGGATTGCTGGCCATCGCGGCAGCCACGATGAACGCCCAGCAGGCTCAGGGGACCAGGACCCAGGAGCTGGCGGGCAACACCTCCAGCTTCAGTTACGAGAGTGGGACCTCCCTTCTCAGGGCCTATACTTTTCCTTATATACCGTCCGAACCACTGAGCAATTCTCCCCAGCTCTACGAGCTGATCCGGGACGGCAAGCTGGAGCTTTCGCTCGAAGATGCGCTGGCGCTGGCACTTCAGAATAACCTGGACATCGCCTTGGGTCGCTTCAAACTTCCTTTGGCCCAGCTCGACGTTCTCCGCACCAAGAGCGGAGGCTCGGCGCAGGGCGTTCAAGGAGGGGTGATTTCGAACGGCTTGCCCACGGGGGGCAGTGGCGCCAGCGGCTTCAGCGGCACCAGCAACGCCGCGGCAGGCGCTTCCTCCGGAAGCAGCGGTGCCACCAATGCAGGTTCCATCGATTGCTGTGATCCTTTCGCCGGGTTCAGCTACGGATGGAATTACGCCCAGACTCCTCTTAACTACACCGCAGTGGTCGGTCAGGACGTTGAAAGCAGCCACACCGCAACCTACTCCGTCTTCTACGGGCAGGGCTTCCTCTCGGGCACCAGTTACTCGGTTAGCATGTCGGCCCAACGTCAGACTACCAATGCGCTCGACTCGCTGTTCAATCCCGCGATCGGAACGGGCCTGGCCATCGGTCTCGACCAGCATTTGCTGAAAGGCTTCGGTTATCGTGCCAATGCGGTGTACATCCGCATTGCCCGGAACGACCTCAAGGTAGCAGACAGCGTCTTTCGCCAGCAGGTCATCACCAGCGTCGCCAACGTACTCAGTGCCTATTACACCCTGCTAGCAGATAAGGACCAGGTCCGGGTGGCGGAAGAGGCCATCAAGAACGCCCAGGAGCTTGTGGACGATGACAAGAAAGGGGTGGAGGTCGGCCTTCTCGCGCCGCTGGACGTCGTCCAGGCCGAATCCCAGCTCGCCAACGACCAGGCAACCCTGATTATGGCCCAGACCACTTACCTCCAGCAGCAGGAGGTGCTGAAGACCATGCTTTCCAAGACCGTTGATTCCCGGCTCGCGGCGGTCCAGATTGACTCCACCGACCAGCTCCCGGAACCGCGGCCGGACGACGTATCGGCGCTCCAGGAAGCGCTGAAAGAGGCGGTTCAGAATCGGCCCGAGATCGAGCAGGACCAACTCTATCTTCGCAACCAACAGTACAGCATCCAGGCCACCCGCAACGGCATGCTTCCCACCCTCGACGCCTTTGCCAGCTACGCGCCGACCGGGCTCTCCGGCATCAAGCTCCTGCGCGACCACCAGGGGAATGTCATCAGCACCGTACCGGGAGGCTTGGGTGATTCCTTTTCGAGCCTCTCCACCCGTCCCAACTACTCGGTAGGCCTTACCTTCAGCGTCCCGCTGCGCAACCGCGCCCAACAGGCGAACGCCGCCCAGGCGCTGGTGGAGCAGCATATGATGGAGACCTCGTTCCAGCAGGAGAAGAACCAGGTGGCCCAGGACGTGCGCAGCGCGGAGATCGCCGTCATCCAGGCCAAGGCCCAGATCGCCGCCGCGGTCCAGGCGCGGATCTACGCTCAGCAGGCGCTAGATGGCGAGGTGAAGAAGTTCAAGACCGGCACGTCGACCACGCTCAACGTCATCCTGGAACAGCAGAACCTGGTGACGGCGGAAGGCAGCGAGGCCAAAGCCCGCGCCACTTACGCCTCGGCGCTGGTGCAGTACCAGCAGGCCACGGCCACGATCCTGGATGCGCATCACATCATACTGGAGGATGCAAAGACCGGCCACTACACTCGGGTACCCAATATTCCGGGCGTGCCGTCGGTGTCGAACCAGTAGCATTGCCATGCGCGGCCTGAGTTAAGTTGAGGCCAACGTTCGATCGGGAAGAGACCGTCACCCATAATCACTACCGCCAGCCCTAAATGCAATCGGGAACCACGGCATTTTTCTCTTGACCCCTGCCTTAATAGGTGTTTAAAATTTCAACGGAAATAGTGTCAAAGACACGATAAGAGCATCTCCAGGTTGAAGAAGCCTGCTCCTGAGGTAGCACAAAGGAGATAGAGAAGGAGGACGACAAACGCTCCAGGCGTGCTTGCCTGGTGGCGGTGTCGTCCGCGCAAAGGGGCACTAAGGAGCTTCTGGTTCGCAGATCGCGACGCTTGACCGCAAAGCCGATCTGCAAGCATCTGCCAAAGGAGGAAACATGGGAATGAGAGGGCAATGGGTGTGCCTGGTTAGCGCAACTGCGCTGGCGTTCGGTTTCACGACGCTGGCGGCAGCCCAAAGTAGCGCGGCGAGAGCAGTTTATGATGCCTCCGCCGTCGTACCAACCAACGTGCAGGGGATTCGCACGTTCAATGCTCCTCCGGCCGACTTCGATCCGCTGACCGCGATGGACGAGGAACTTGCCACTTACGGCTTCCCACCACGGCCCCCTCAGAACGATGCCGAACATTACGCGCAGTGGGCAACGGCCATGCGGGCTTCGACGAACCGCTGGAACGGAGAACTCAAAGTCACTCCCTTCTGGAACGAGCCTGTGCGGCCGGCCCCAGCACCGGCGGGAGCGGCTGCCGAATCGGCGACAGCGCCCACAACCGGCTACTCTTACAACTGGAGCGGCTTCGTCAACACCAACAAGCTCACGAAGTACAGCACGTCTTACTCGGTTTACTATGTCGTATCCAATTTCAATGTGCCAGTCGCTCAGCAGGCGTTTAAATCTTCGGGAGGCGGCAATGTCTGCGACGGCGGATGGGATATGGAGTCGAGCTGGAACGGTATTGACGGGTTCCTGGATGGAAAAGCCTTGCTGCAAGGCGGTACCTTGTCAGGATATTACTGCTCTGAAAGCACAAGAGAGACATCCTACTACGCCTGGATCGAATGGTGGCCAAGCTACGCGATGATCGCGGAGTTTGAGGTGAACCCTGGCGATGATTTCTTTGTTGAGACTTGGGACACCAGCGCCACTCAAGGCTACGTGTATCTGGTGGATGAGACCACGCGGACCTCTGCCACTTATGGCATTACACCCAAGTCGGGACAACCTGGTCTGATCGGGAATAGTGCTGAGTACATCGTCGAGCGTCCCTGCTGCGTCGGGAAAAACAATTATCCGCTGGCGAACTACGTCCAGAACTTTTGGGCTCCCAACGACTATGCTTACAACTTCTATAATTACGACAACAACATCGCTACTCCGTGGTTCCCTGGGTCGACGGCGACCACCACCTACCTAGTAAACATGGTGGACGACGGTGACACCCAAGTGATCTCCTATCCGCAAGCTTTGGGGAAGTACAGCATCTTCTTCGAGGACGAGAATTGCGGCAAATCTGGTGGTTGTACACCCTAAGCAGCCCCACCGGCGAGTTAATGGTTTGCGTTTAAACACACGGGCCTATCGAAAAGATGGGCCCGTTTTCTCGGGGCCTCACTTGCACTTGACCCTAAGGGGAAGGCATGATCAGCACAGTCCTGACTGTAGGCTTTTCTCATGCCCGATACCTCAGCGGCAACCCCACGTCGTCAATCAGGATGCCTGCTGCCAACAGTCTTGGAAACAACCGTCGGAGCGCCATCTTCCGGCTGCGCTCACTTGCCCCATGGGTGGTTGGCCTGGAAGTTCTCTTATTGGCGATTTCCCTGGCGGTTCCAGGATTCAGCCAAGTTGTAGGGGGAGCGATTTCAGGCACGGTTCGGGACCAGACCGGCGCGTTGTTACCGGGAGCAACCGTTTCCGTTGAAAACGTGGAGACCGGGTTCGTGCGAGCCCTGGTCGCCGACGGCGCTGGGGTTTATGCGGCCCCTTCGGTGGCGGTGGGCCGATACAAGATCACGGTATCGAAGCAAGGCTTTCAGTCCCAGATCAAGACCGGCATTGAAATCTTCGTAGGGCAAAGCGTGGAGGTGGATTTCGCCCTGAGCGTAGGGGCATTGCAACAGTCCTTGACCGTTGAGGTTGTTCCTCCTCCGGTAAGCCTCTCTTTGCAGCAAACCTCGGGACTGGTAAATCAGCGGCAAGTGAAGGATCTCCCGCTGAATGGCCGGAGCTATGATGAACTGCTCACCCTCAACCCGGCGATTGTGAACTACACCTCGGAGCGGTCCGGGGGCGTGGGCACTTCCAACTCTTCCGTCGGAAACATGTTCGCGATTTCGGGGCATCGTCCCCAGGACAATCTCTTTCTGCTGAACGGGATTGAATACACGGGGGCATCATTAATCAACGTCACGCCGGGTGGGGCAAGCGGGCAACTTCTGGGCGTGGATGCCGTCCGCGAATTCAACGTGGTCACCGGCACCTACGGCGCGGAATACGGCAAGCGTCCTGGGGGGCAGGTCAGCATCGTTACGGCTTCCGGCGCCAATCAACTGCATGGGACCGCCTATGAGTTCCTGCGCAACAGCGCCTTGGACGCCCGCAATTTCTTCGATCAGGGCACGGTTCCACCTTTCCAGCGCGACGACTTCGGCGCAGCGCTGGGCGGCCCGATCAAGAAAGACAAGCTGCTCTTTTTCGGCAACTATGAAGGATACCGGCAGAACCTTGGGCTCAGCGATGTGACGCTGGTCCCCGACAGTCAGGCGCGCCTGGGATTCGTACCGAACTCCAGCGGAACGTTGACCAATGTGGGGGTTGCTGCCAGCGTCGCTCCGCTCCTGGCACTCTGGCCGGTGGCAAACGGTCCGGACCTGGGCAGCGGCATCGCCGAAGCATTCAGCCATCCTCTCCAAAGGGTTCGGGAAGACTTTGGCACCGCGCGTATCGACCACAACCTTTCGTCCAAGGACACCCTGTTTGGGGTCTATACCGTGGACGACAGTGGCGACAACACCCCAACGGCGAATCCCCTGAGCTCTGATCTGGAATATCTTCGCGAGCAGGTGGTAAGCCTGCAAGAGCAGCGCGTCATTACCACCTCTCTCCTCAACACGGCGAGGGTGGGCTTTTCGCGGGCAGGCTACTTCTTCACCGGTCAGACGCCTGTCAACCTGCCAGGGTGGGTGCAGGGTGATCCCATCGGAGCCGTGGTCATCGGTGGCGGCAGTGCGTTGAATGCCGCTTCCCAAATCACCTTGGCCGGAACTAACGCCGGAAGCAATTTGGGCACGGCGCGGAACTTGTTCACGCTTGACGACCATCTGTTCTACAGCCACGGCCCTCACGAGTTCGAAGCCGGGGTGTGGGTGCAGCGCATTCAGGCCAATGACAACCTTGCGCAAGACCAGTACGGTCAGGCCTCGTTCGGAAGCTTGACCACTTTTCTCAAGGGCACGGTCGGCACGTTTACCGTAGTCCCCTCACCCACGCCGGTCGGCTGGCGCTCTCTGGAGGCCGCCTGGTTCGTTCAGGACCAGGTGAAATTGCGCTCGAACCTGAACCTGCGCATCGGACTCCGCGCCGAATCAACCAACGGCTGGAACGAGTCACACGACCGCGCTTCCAATTTCGTTTTCGTCGACGGCGTTATCCAGACCCAGCCGGTCGTCGGCAAATCCGTCTTTACCGATAACCGGGCGACGTTCCTTCCGGAGCCCCGCCTGGGTCTGGCGTGGGATCCCTTTGGCAGGAGCCAGACGGTGATCCGCGCCGGTTTCGGAATCTATCGCTCGCTGCTCGATGATATCGATTACCGTTTGGATCAGACGGCTCCCTTCAATGCCACTCAATCCTTGAAGAATATTGCGCTGTCCACAATCCAAATCGTCCCTGGCGAATCTCTACCGGCCGGCAGCCTGATCTCACCCAGTGGGATACAACCCAATGCCTACACTCCCACGGTAATCTCGTACACCTTCACCATCGAGCAGCAGATCGCCCCGAACACCTCTTTGAGCCTTGGGTATATCGGCTCGCGCGGATATCACGAGATGTTATCCCTGGATGCCAACGAGCCGATTCCCACCGTCTGCCCCGCCTCCCCTTGCCCCGCGAGCCTGGCGGCGGGAACTATTTACTATCCCAGTGGCAGGCCGCTCGCGAACCCCAGCCTCACCAATACCACCACCTGGTTCTCGAACGGCGACAGCTCTTACAACGCATTAGTCGTGGATGTGAGCCGGCGCCTCAGCCACGGATTACAACTCCGTGGGGTCTACACGTACTCCAAGAACCTGGACGACGGCACAGCGATGAACAGCAGCGTGGGCGCAAACGCTCCTGGGTTTGTGATGTTTCCCCTGAATCCAAAACTCGATTGGAGCCCCGCCACCACCGACGTGCGCAACCTTGCCGCCATCAATGGCAGCTACGAACTCCCCTTGGGGTCGGGAAAAAGATTCCTGGCCGGGGCCGCGGGAGCGAAAGGTAAGCTTGCCGAGGGGTGGAGAATCGGCGCGATCGAAACCTTGCAATCCGGATTTCCCTTCACACCGCAGTTGGGCTTCAATCCCACAAACAACGGCGACAGCCGGAATCCCATCCGGCCTTCCTGGAACCCGGCATTTGCCGGCAGCGTGATTCCGGGCAGCCCCAATCGATACTTCGATCCCAACGCTTTCGTTCTGCCTTCCACCGGCACTTACGGAAACGTGGCGAGAGACGTACTGGCCGGCCCGGGGCTTGCCGGTCTGGATTTTTCCGTGCTCAAAGCCACATCCCTTGGGGAGAAATTCCGCCTGCAATTCCGAGCGGAGTTTTTCAATATTCTGAACCGCGCAAATTTCGGCACCCCCAACACGGTGGTTTTCTCGTCAGCGTCTTCCACGCCGGCAACCACCGCGGGAGTGATCACCAGTACTGCCACCACGTCGCGGCAGATCCAGTTCGGACTGAAGTTGTTGTTCTAGCAGGCATTTCTCATTAAAGAATTGAAAAAGGCTGTCTTTTCTGGCATAAGGATTTTGGAGACTGCTGCCTCAGGAGCGCTGATTGCCGATGAACAAGATCGCCGAACAAGAACCCGGTTTCGCCGTGGAAGGAGCCTTGCACGTCCGCGTGTTGGGCATCGTACTGGCGGGCGGCAAGGGAACCCGCCTGTTTCCCCTCACTCGGGAGCGCGCCAAGCCGGCGGTTCCCTTTGGAGGCAAGTATCGGATCATCGATTTCGTCCTCAGCAATTTCATCAACTCCGGAATCAACTCGATTTACGTGCTCACCCAGTTCCGCAGCCAGTCGCTGCTCCAACATCTGAGCGAGGGATGGCAGTTCAGCGGACTGCTGAAGAGCTACTTCATCATCCCCGTGCCCGCACAGATGCGTTCGGAGGACGAAACCTGGTACCAGGGGACCGCCGACGCTATCTTGCAGAACATCAACCTCGTCGAGCAGTCCGACCCGCACGTGGTGGCCATCTTCGGCGCCGACCACATCTACCGCATGAACATCGCCAGCATGATCGACTTCCACATGGCCAGGCACGCAGAAGTGACCGTCGCTGCCATCCCCATGCCCCAAAAGCACGCCGCCGAATTAGGGGTCATCGAGGCCGGCACGGACGGACGCATCTTGGCCTTTCATGAAAAGAACGCCCATGCGCCCACCCTGCCCGGCGATCCCAGCCGCGTCTACGTCTCCATGGGCAACTACATCTTCTCCAAGCACGCTCTTGTGGATTTGCTCAAGGCCGACGCGAATGACCCCTCGAGTCACCACGATTTCGGCAGGGATATTCTGCCCAAGCTCGCCGGCAACGCTCCCATCTACGCTTACAACTTCCAAACCAACCGCATCCCCGGCGAGGCCGAAGACTTCATCCCTTACTGGCGCGATGTCGGCACCATCGACGCCTACTACGCGGCCAACATGGACCTGCGATCCATCAAGCCCGAGCTCAACCTCTACAATCGCGAGTGGCCGCTGCGCAGTGCCAGCTACCCGGATCCCCCCGCCAAGTTCACCTTCGACGAGGCGCAGCGCCGCGGCGAGGCCATCGACAGTATTGTATCCGGCGGATGCATTCTTTCCGGAGGTGTGGTGCGCAACTCCATCCTCGGACGCGGCGTCCGCGTCCACACCGGCGCGCTTGTGGAAGGCTGCGTCATCATGGACAACTGCGACATCGGCCGCCACGCCAAGGTGCGCCGTGCCATCCTGGATAAGAACGTTCGCGTCCCGGAAGGCGCCCTGATAGGCTATGATCTCAATGCCGACCGCGCCCGCGGATGGCACGTGAGCGATTCCGGCATCGTGGTCATCGCCGGAGAACGCAGCACCGTGCCAGTGGCGGCGCTGGTCATCTGATGGAACCATTCTTCACGTCTTCCCATTGCCCTAAAGATAAACAGCGAGTACAATGAGGTTTCAAAGTATGAATCCGCCGAATGACAGCCTGATTGACGACATTATCCGCCGCATTGTGGAGACGGCGCAGCCGGACAAGATTATCCTGTTCGGCAGCCGGGCGCGGGGCGACGCCCGTCCCAACAGTGATTTCGATGTGTTGGTGATCAAAGAGTCCAACGAGCCACGTTATCGCCGATCTGTTCCCCTCTACGTCGCCCTGGCAGACTTGCCTGCCGAAGTGGAAGTGATGGTCTACACACCCGAGGAAATTGAAGAGTGGAGGAAGGTTCCCCAGGCGCTTGTCACCACGGCGGTGCGCGAGGGGACTACGATTTATGAAAGACCCAGACGAGCTTAGCCGTGGGCTGCTGCGCAAAGCCCAGCATGACCGTTACGATGGTTCCTTTTGGCCCAGTGAATCGGTTGCTCACGTGGCTCGTTCCTCTGCGCTGGCCGTTTTCGAATTTGTTTTGGACAGGCTGCCCGACGACATCAGGAAAGCCGCAGAATAATGCCCACCCACGACATCATCTACAACCGGAATGAAAAGCTGGTTGACCACATTAAGCGCACCCTTAGCTCGACCGAGAGAAGCTCTGAAAAAATCAAAACGGCTCATCCCGTAGAGCGGGACAAAGGCGCTAAGAAACGCAAAGTGGAAGTCCTTTCATTGCTTTGCGACCTTTGCGTACTTTGCGCCTTGGCGTGAAACTGGTCTGTCCTTCCATCGTCAGTGTGCCAAGCGCAGGGGTGGGCACTGTCCCAAACGCGGTTTTACACTGGCGTCCCCGACTCAATCGACGATCCGCTCTGGCATAGTTTCTGCTCTGCACAACGGGATTTTGCCCCATTAACGGGGTTAACCTGCATTTCGTAGCTGCCATTGCACTGCCGCAATCGCCGGCGCGACCCAACCTGCCTGGGTCGTGTCTGCGAACACGTCCGCATTTAAAATTGACATATTGGCATCTTGACACTCACTCCTGACAGTGGTTAGGCTACCCAAGCGAAACACGCTCAGCAACAAACGCACCACGCGTGTCATTAGAGGGGGGTAGTCATGACGCATCTGTTAAATCGCACTTCGGCCGCACACGTATATCTCTCAGTGGCGGCATTCTTTCTCTCTCCGTTCCTGTTCGCCTTGACGGCGAGAGCGCAGAACACCATCACCACCGTGGCCGGTGGCGGAGCCGCGGAGCCTGTGGCGGTGGACAAGTCTGCGCGCCTGCTTATCGCAGACACGAACAACGGCCGCGGCCGCGACGTCACCCCCGACCCCGCATGGCAACAAGAGCCCGGCTCGCTCTCCCAGCTCGCCGTGGGTTCGGACGGTACGGTCTGGGGCCTCAGCAGTGCCGGACAGATTTATATGTTCAACCCCCAAACCCAAACCTGGCAGCAGGCTCCGGGCTCGTTAGCCCAGCTCGCGGTGGGCTCGAGCGGCTTCGTCTGGGGCTTGAATGCCTACGGGCAGATTTATCGCTACGATCCCGCTATCCAGAGCTGGGATCACATCCCCGGGACCCTCTCGCAAATTGCGGTGGGCTCGGATGGCGACGTCTGGGGGATCAATCCCAGCAATCAGGTCTACCACTTTAACTCCGCCACTCAGACCTGGAGCCAGATTCCCGGGGCGCTGGCCCAGATTGCCGTGGGTTATGACGGCGCCGTCTGGGGAATCAGTGCCGCCCAGCAGATTTACCGCTTCAATCCCGGCACCCAGAGCTTGCAGCAAATACCTGGCGCGCTGAAGCGGGTTGCGGTGGGGGCGGATGGCGACGTGTGGGGGATCAACAATGCCGGCCAAACCTATCACTTCAATACGCTGAGCCAGCAATGGAACAACGCGCCCGGCAGTCTGGCCCACATTGCGGTGGGCTCGGCGA
>Ga0326728_10001145_pt1 | contig 95711 bp, 87 predicted proteins | sample MB3enrmetagenome_FD_207602 | JGI IMG/M metagenome (GOLD analysis project Ga0326728, IMG submission 207602) | Lab enriched peat soil microbial communities from McLean, Ithaca, NY, United States - MB31MN | ecosystem: Environmental > Terrestrial > Soil > Wetlands > Peat | place: USA: New York...
GATTCACGAAGCGGGCCTTGGTCGAAATGAGGAAAGAGTCCCTTCCAGGTAACAAGAAAAAGAGCCGCTCGCGGCTCGCGCACTGGAAGTGTCTCTTGACAACGCCGACACCGTCATAGAGGGTGGCTAACAGTCTGGCGTGTGGATCAGATGTGGGTGCCGCATCCTTTGCGCTTTTCGCAAAGGGTGCGGGTTTAGAGTCAACTTCATTGCTCACGATCCATCAAAATTCTCGATGCTCTCCTCAGGACTTATTGGCCCCGTCTGCCCCCACCCGCCGTACCCAAATTCCCTCCTCTCGTAGTCTAATAGAAGTGCGCAGGTTTACCCTGCAAGGCGGCGCTATGGTGTGTGAGGCTCTCCTCGCGCTGGCCTAAAGGTCACTTTCTCTTTCTATGTGGATTGTCCGATTAGCACTTGCCCGGCCATACACCTTCATCGTCATGGCCATGGTCATCGTCCTCCTGACGGTTGTGGTGGTGCCGCGCACGCCCACCGATATTTTCCCGGACATCAATATCCCGGTGATCGCCCTGGTCTGGACCTACACCGGACTCGAGCCGCAGGAGATGGAGCAGCGCATCACCTCCGGCGTCGAACGCGGCCTCACCACTCTGGTCAACGACATCGAACACATCGAATCGCAATCCCTGAACGGCATCGCGGTCATCAAGATTTTCTTCCAACCCAGCGCCAATGTGCAGACCGCTCTCGCGCAAACCACCGCCATCTCGCAGACCTTTCTTCGTTCGCTGCCGCCGGGCACCACGCCGCCTCTAGTCATCATCTATTCTGCCTCCACCGTTCCGGTTCTTCAGATTGGCTTGACCAGCGACCGCCTCAGCGAACAGCAACTCTTCGACCTCGGCAACAATTTCATTCGCGTGCAACTCGCCACCGTGCAGGGCGCCGCATCGCCCTTTCCCTACGGCGGCAAGTCGCGCCTCATTTCCGTGGATATTGACTCCACCTCGCTGCAAGCCAAGGGGCTCTCCGCGGTGGATATCGTGAATGCCGTCAATGCGCAAAACCTGATCCTGCCGACAGGCACGGCGAAACTCGGCGCGCTGGAATTTAACGTCGAAATGAATGGCAGCCCGCGCACCATCGCTGAACTGAACGACCTTCCCGTCAAAACCGTCAATGGTTCCACCATCTACTTGCGTGACGTCGCTCACGTTCGCGATGGTTTCTCCCCGCAGACCAACATCGTCCTGGCCAACGGCCAGCGCGGCGTGCTGATGAGCGTCTACAAAACCGGCAATGCTTCCACGCTCTCCATAGTCGATCGCGTCAAACAAACCATCCACGACTACGCGCCTTCCCTGCCGAAAGAGCTCAATATCACCATGTTCTTCGATCAGTCTCTCTTCGTGCGCGCCGCCATCCAGGGAGTTCTCCGCGAAGCTCTCATCGCCGCTTGTCTCACGGCCATCATGATTCTTCTCTTCCTCGGCAACTGGAAGAGCACCCTCATCATCGCCATTTCCATTCCTCTCTCCATCCTCGTCAGCGTCCTTTGCCTGAGCGCCCTCGGCGAAACCATCAACATCATGACCCTCGGCGGTCTGGCTCTCGCCGTCGGCATCCTGGTGGATGACGCCACCGTCGAAATCGAGAACATCAATCGCCAGCTCGCGATGGGCAAGGAGACCGTACAGGCCATCCTCGACGGCGCTCAGCAGATTGCCGTTCCCGCCTTCGTTTCCACCCTGTGCATCTGCATCGTCTTCATCCCCATGTTCTTCCTTTCCGGCGTCGCCAGATATCTTTTCGTGCCGCTCGCGGAAGCCGTAAGCTTCGCCATGCTCGCTTCCTACATGTGGTCCCGCACAATCGTACCTACCATGGCCATGTATCTCCTGTCGTCCGAAGACGAGTACCACGCCGATTTGCATGTCGGCGAGAAACTGGGCTTCTTCCGACGCTACCAGCAGGGATTCGAGCGCGCCTTCGAGCGTTTCCGCGCCGCCTATCGCCACGCTCTCTCTGCCGCACTGCATCACGGCCCTCTCTTCGCCACGTGCTTCCTGGCCTTCTGCCTCCTCTCTGCCGGACTCTTTTTCTTTCTCGGCCGCGACTTCTTTCCCAGCGTGGACGCCGGACAGATTCGCCTGCACATGCGCGCCCGCACCGGCCTCCGCATTGAAGAAACCGCCCGCCTCGCCGATCAGATCAATGGGGTCATTCGCCGCACCATCCCCGATCGCGATCTCATCACGGTTCTCGATAACGTTGGCCTGCCCTATTCCGGCATCAATCTCACTTACAGCAACGCCGGCACCATCGGCACTAGCGACGCGGAAATCCTCGTTCAGCTCAAGCCCGAACGCAGCCGTTCCACCCGCGATTACATCAACGATCTTCGCAAGCGCCTGCCCGCCGAATTCCCCGGCGTCCAGTTTTTCTTCCAGCCCGCGGACATCGTCACCCAAATTCTCAATTTCGGTACGCCCGCTCCCATTGATATCCAGATCACTGGGATGAATCAGCGCGCCGATTATGCCATCGGGCTGAAACTCGCCAATCAAATCCGCCACATTCCCGGCGCCGTGGATGTCCACGTCCAGCAGGCCTTTGACGCTCCCACTCTTTTCATGGACATCAATCGTACGCGCGCTCAATACGTAGGCTTGCAGGCCCGTGACGTCGCCCAGAACGTCCTGGTCTCCCTCTCCTCCAGTTTCCAGACCTCGCCGAACTTCTGGGTCGATCCCAGAAATGGCGTCAGCTACACCGTCGCCGTCCAGACCCCTCAGTATCGCGTGGACAGTTACCAGGCCCTCCAGAACACACCCATCAACAGCGGCGTTCCCGGCGCTGCTCCACAAATTCTCGCCAATCTGGTGGACACCTCCACCGTCGCCCGTCCCGCTTCCATCTCTCACTACAATGTCCAGCCGATGATTAATGTGTACGCTGCCGTGGATGGGCGCGACCTCGGCTCGGTGGCCACGGAAGTCACAAAACTTGTGGACAATATCCAGAAGGAACTCCCGCGCGGCAGCCGCACCTTCATTCGCGGACAAGTCCAGACCATGAATTCATCGTTTCTGGGACTCGGCATTGGACTGGTTGGCGCCATTGTTCTTGCTTATCTCCTCATCGTCGTCAACTTCCAGTCCTGGCTCGATCCCTTCATCATCATCACCGCACTCCCCGGCGCCTTGGCGGGCATCTGCTGGATGCTCCTGTTCACGCATACAACCTTGAACGTTCCTTCCCTGACCGGCGCTATCATGTGTATGGGTGTGGCCACCTCCAACAGCATCTTGATGATTTCCTTCGCGCGCGAGCAATTGAACGAAGGACGCACTGCTGCGGATGCCGCCCTCGAAGCCGGCTTCGTTCGCATTCGTCCCGTGCTCATGACCGCGCTGGCCATGATTATCGGCATGGTGCCCATGGCCATCGGCCTCGGCGAAGGCGGCGAACAGAACGCGCCCCTGGGCCGCGCCGTGATTGGCGGTTTGCTCTTCGCCACACTGGCAACGCTTTTCTTCGTCCCGTGCGTCTTTTCCATTATTCACGGCGGGCTGGAGCGACGCCGCCAACGCGCCGTCGCTCTCAGGGCGGATCAATCATGAAGTCCGTACGGCGATTTGGAATCCGGAGCTACTGAACATGACTGATATTCCAACGCATCTCGAAAACGATTCTGGCGCTTCTCCCCCGGGGAAAAGCTCCTTTTTCCTCGTTCTTCTCCTCGTCGTCATCGTCCTGGTGATCGTTGGCGCCCTGCTCATGTTTCAGCGCCGCGCGCAGTACAAAGCACTCGCCGATAACACCGAAGTTCTCTCGGTTCCCACGGTCGCCATCTTCCATCCAAACGCTCAGTCCAGCGATGAAGACCTGGTGCTCCCCGGAACGCTCATGGCCTACATCGAATCTCCCATCTATGCGCGCACCAACGGCTACCTGAAAACGTGGCATCGCGACATTGGCAGCCGCGTCAGCAAAGGCGAACTCCTTGCGGAAATTGAGACTCCCGAAGTTGACCAGCAGCTCTTTCAGGCCCGCGCCGATCTAAACACCGCACAGGCCAACGTACACCTCTCCGAAATCACCGCTGTCCGTTATACTGAACTTCTTAAAACCGACGGCGTATCCAAACAGGAAGTGGATAATGCCGTCGGCGACCTCGCCGCGAAACGCGCCATCGTTCAGTCCGCCGAAGCCAATGTTCGCCGCCTGGAAGAGCTGAAATCCTTCCAGCGCGTCGAAGCGCCCTTCAGTGGCGTCATCACACGACGCAACACCGACATCGGCATGCTCATCAATGCAGGCAATGGTGGCACCTCTCAGCAACTCTTTTTCCTGGCGCAAACCGATCCGATCCGCGTTTACGTCAACGTCCCCGAAGCCTATGCCCCTTCTATCCACCCCGGCATCGGCGCTTATCTCGTGCTCACGCAGTTTCCCGGCCAGAAATTCCAGGGTAAGGTTGTGCGCACCGCCGAATCCATCGATCTCTCCACCCGCACGCTCCTCACGGAAGTGGATGTCCCCAACAAATCCGGACAATTGCTCCCTGGCGGTTACGCGCAGGTGTATCTCCAGGTAAAGGTCACGGCTCAGCGCCTGCAGGTTCCAGTGAATGCGCTGCTCTTCCGCTCCGAGGGACTCCGCGCCGTAACCGTCGACGCCGATCACCACACGCACTTGCAAGCCCTCACCATTGGCCGCGATTTCGGCACCAGCCTCGAAGTTCTCAACGGCCTTAAACCGGATGATTGGATCGTTCTCAATCCACCGGATTCCCTGGAAGACGGCCAAGAGGTGCACGTCAAGGAAGTGGACAACCCGCTCGCTCCGGCCGCCGCGCCTGCGACTGCCACTCCATCGGCACCAGGCAAATCTGCTGCCCAAAGCTCTTCTCCGGAGAAAAAACCCTGATGCGTTCCGCCGCAAGTGCGCCCGTCTGCTCGCGCAACTCTGCATTAATGCGCACGGGTCTGCTCTTCGCCGGAGTATTCTTTCTCGCGGGCTGTACCGTTGGTCCAAACTACAAGCGTCCCACGGCTCCCGTCCCCGCCAAGAGGGAAGTTGCCGAGCCCTGGCGCGAAGCCTCCCCTAAAGACGCGGTTCCCAAAACTTCCTGGTGGACCGTCTTCCACGACGACGACCTCAACTCTCTCGAGAACAACCTCCTCGGCGCGAACCAGACCCTCAAAGTCGCCCTCGCTCATTACGACCAGGCCCGTGCCTCCGCCGCCGTCCAGAATGCACAGCTTTTTCCCACTCTTTCGGTTGATCCATCCGCCAATCGCCAGCGCTACTCCGGGACTCGCTCTACCGGCTCCTACACTCCGCTCTCAGGCCCGGTCACCCAAAACAGCTATGCCTTGCCCTTCACGGTGAGTTACGAAGTGGACCTCTTCGGCAAACGCCGCCGCACCCTCGAAGCTGCGCAAGCCTCCTTTCAAGCGAACGCCGCCGATCTCGAAAATGTCCGTCTCATCCTGACCGCGGAGCTCGCCGCTGACTATTTCACTTTGCGCCAACTGGATACACAGATCACCCTTCTCCGCCGCACCGTTGACACCCTCGAGAAGGGGCTGGAACTTGTGATCTCCCGCCACAACGGCGGCGTGGCCTCTGGCCTCGACGTCACTCAGGAAGAAACCCTCCTCAACACCACGCGCACGCAAACTACTCTGCTTCGCCAGCTACGCAAACAATATGAGGACGCTATCGCCGTTCTCACTGGCAGGCCCGCTCCCGATTTCCACGTTGCCGAGCACCCCCTCGCCGCTGAGCCTCCCAATCTGGACACTTCTCTGCCTTCCGACCTGCTCGAGCGCCGTCCCGATATCGCCGAATCCGAACGTGAAATGGCCATTGCCAACGCGCAAATCGGCATTTCCAAAGCGGCGTATTATCCTTCGCTGGTCCTCTATGGCCAGGGTGGCTGGAACTCCCAGGACATTTCGCAATTGCTGAATGTCGCGAGCACCTTCTGGGCCGTCGGTGCAAATCTCACCCAGGACATTTTCACCGGCGGCGCTCGCCGCGCCCAGATGCAATTTTCGCAGGCGGGTTACGACGCTTCCGTCGCCACTTATCGCGGCACTGTGCTCAACGCTTTTCGCGAGGTGCAGGACAACATCACCGGCTTGCAGGTCCTCGACGCCGCGCGCCAATCGCAGGCTGACGCCGTCGACTCCTCGCGCCGCCAACTGGATATTGCCACCTCACGCTACACTGGCGGCCTCGTCAATTATCTCGATGTCGTCAGCGCCCAGCAGAATCTTTTGAACAATGAGCAGGAGGCCGCCATCATCCAGGGTCAGCGCCTCGTCACTGCCGTGCTCCTCGTCAAAGCCCTTGGCGGTGGTTGGGACGCCACCAGCCTCGCCGCCGTCCAGGTCAAACCGCAACTCCGCGACGCCGTCGCTCCTTGATCCGGGCCTCGCGTCTCTCTCCTCTCCGCAAGTCTATTCGCTCGGCGCGACGAAACATCCTCAGCGCGAAATAAGTTGCAATTCTTCTGTTCGGCATGGAAGATGTTGCCCACTCTTCATGCCAATTTCCAGGCCGCCACAACGTAAGGGCCTTTCGCCCACTCTCTCGCTCGTTCTCGTCTTGCTGGCGATCTCTGTCTTCATCAACTACGTGGATCGCGGCAACCTCTCCATCGCTGCTCCCATGCTCAAAGACGAACTGGGCATCTCCGCGGCGCAACTCGGCCTGTTACTCTCCGCGTTTTTCTGGACCTACGCCTGTCTGCAACCATTTTCCGGCTGGCTGGTGGACCGTCTGAATGTCAACTGGGTCTTTGCCGGTGGATTCTTTCTATGGTCCGCCGCTACTGCTTCCACCGGCGTTGTGCACGCCTTCGCGGTTCTGTTCGTACTGCGATTGCTCCTCGGCATTGGCGAATCCGTCGCCTATCCCTCCTATTCAAAAATCATTGCCCTCAATTTCCCGGAAGAGCATCGCGGCCTTGCCAACGCCGTCATCTCCGCGGGACTCGTCTTGGGCCCCGGATTTGGCATGCTTCTTGGCGGCTTGCTGATGGCCCGCTTCGGCTGGCGCCTCTTCTTCATTGTCCTTGGACTCGCCAGCCTGCTTTGGCTCCTTCCCTGGCTGAAGTGGATGCCCAAGAAGCAAAGCGCAATTCCCATTGACACCACCGGCGTGCCGGGTTTTTTCGAATTCCTGAGTTTGCGATCGGCCTGGGGAACCTGCATCGGCCTGTTCTCCTGCAATTACGTCAGCTATTTCCTCATCACCTGGCTTCCCTTTTATCTCGTGCGCGAGCGCCACTTTTCCATGAACCACATGGCGAAGATCGGAGGAATTGCCTACCTGCTCGGCGCGTGCTTTGCCACCCTGGCCGGCTGGCTTTCCGATCGCTGGATTATGTCGGGAGCGACCCCCACCCGCGTTCGCAAGACCTTTACGGGCGGTGGAATTGCCCTGGCCGGAATATTCCTGGGGCTCGCTGCGCTTAGCGGGCCCGCCGGCTGCATTGCCGCTCTTATCCTGGGCGTAATTTTCTTCGGCGTTGCTTCCTCAAATGTCTGGGCCATCACGCAGACGCTCGCAGGCCCGCAGGCGGCTGGCCGCTGGACCGGTTTCCAGAATTTCATCGGAAATCTTGCGGGTGTTGTCGCTCCGGCACTCACTGGATTCGTTCTGCAGCGCACCGGGCACTTCTACTGGGCCTTCGCCGTCCTCGCTGCTGTCGCCTTCACCGGCACACTTTCCTGGGTTTTCCTCGTCGGCCCGGTCCAGCAGGTAATCTGGCACAAAACTCCCCGCGCCATGGCAGTCTCCTCATGATGGTGGAATACTTCTCTGCGTTGCTGCCCTCTGGACCTGGAGCCATTCTCAAGGGGAGACTTTGCTACTCCAGCCGCCCCACTTGTATGCTCTCGTCCTGACTCCCCGCGTTGACGGTTTCTCCTCCCAACGGTATCGTTTTATCCATGAACTCTCATCGTCCGCGTCGCGCCCTCGCCCTGTCTCTCGTTTTTCTTTTTTTCGCCTGCGCCGCTGGCGCGGACTCCACTTCCTATCGCCGATCCGTCGAAAAATGGCGCCACGACTACGAAGCCCAGCTTACTTCCGACAACGGATGGCTCAGCGTCTCCGGCCTCTTCTGGCTCCACGAGGGCGAGAATCGCTTCGGCTCTGATCCTCTGAATGACATCGTCCTTCCCGCCTCCGCGCCCGCACAGGCCGGCACCATCGATTTTCATGCCGGCAAGTCCACCGTTCACATCCATTCCGGTGTCACTGCCACCATCAACGGCAAGCCCGTCGAATCCGCCGAGCTTCGCCCAGACAATCCTCAGGACCGTCTCGTCCTCGGCGATCTCACGCTCTTTGTTCACGCCAGCGGCGATCGTTTCGCCCTGCGCCTCAAAGACAAGCACAGCCCCTTACTCAAATCGTTCACGGGACTAAACTGGTTCCCTGTCGACGAATCCTATAACCTCACCGCCCGCTTCATTCCCTATGACGCGCCAAAACAATTCGACTCCCAGAATGTTCTCGGCGATCCCATCAAACTGGACATAGTCGGCTACGTCCTCTTCACCCTGCGCGGCCAGGAATACCGCCTGGAAGCCGAATCCAATTCCGATGGTTCCCTCTTCATCGTTTTCCGCGATCTCACCAGCGGCAAGCTGACCTACCCCGCCTCTCGCTTCCTCGATACCGACGCCCCCAAGGACGGCCCCAATGGCAAGACTGTTCAGCTTGATTTCAACAAAGCCTACAATCCTCCCTGCGCCTACAATCCCTACACCACCTGCCCCGTCCCGCTCCCAGCCAATCGTCTACGCGTGGAAATTCTCGCCGGCGAAAAGCTCTACAAGCACCCTCACGGCGCATAGTCTTGGAACCTCCCCATCTTCAAGGCCGCTGAACGGGTTGCGCGTCGCATCGTAGCGCCCCAATAGCCTCAGACATCTCATCCTGAGACACTTTATGAGATACTCCACCGTTCCAGTCCAGATTCCCTATTCTAGACTTGGCCCACGAATTGCCCCCACAGCAAGTAACATTCCTTTTATGAGCGACTTGGCAGCCACCCTGGCCACGTTACCCTTCCCGTTCCTCTCCCCTCATATTTCTCAGGCTCTGGCCAATTCCTTGCATATTTATCCATGACATCCTAGGGAGAGGCTCGCGCACAACCGCCGGTTCGCGCGCCCGAAAGAACGGCGTTGATTACGATGAAAACGTCTGGCTGCAAACAACTGGCCCTCTTGCTCACACTGGCGTTACTTCTGCTCTCTTGGCCGGCCTCTGTCCATTCTCAGGAAGCCACCCGCAAAGTCGTGAAGCGCGTCGAAGCGCAATATCCCAGCATTCTCAAAAAGCGCGGCATCGGCGGAACGGTGCGCCTCCGCGTCGTCGTGAAAGCCGATGGCACCGTCAAGGACACGGAAATACTCGGCGGCAGCGCCATCCTCGCCGATTCGGCCCAAAAGGCCGTCAAGCAGTGGGTTTTTGCCCCCGGCCCGGCGGAAACAACCATTGAAGTTTCCGTGGTTTTTGATCCAACACACGACTCTGAAAACTAGCGCGTGGCTCTAGTTCGGCCCAACACGACCGGCATCATCGCATATACCAGCAGCATTACCAGGTAAACCGTTCCTGCCACCGCATCCCGTTGCGCGATATCCTCGCGAACTGTCAGCCCCCGTGCCCGCAGCAGCGCATATTCTGCCGCCAACAATAAACCCAGCCCGATCATTCCTGCACCCAGTTGCTCGGTTATCGATCCCAGTGAAAACCGCCGCAGCACCCATCGCGCCGTAAAGATAACCACAATGAACATGATCGGCTCTTCGATTAGTTCCGCCGCGCGCACTCCCACCTGCGGCACCACCAGCAATACTCGGATCGTGCCCAGCACAAATCCCACGCCAAAAATAATGGCAAAATAAGTCAATCCTGCCTTGGCCGTTTTCATCAACCCCTAATCTCTCGCAGAGGCAACCAAGGATGCAAGGACGCGCAAACGCAATGCCGCAGGCTGGCTCCGCTCCTTTTCTTCTGCCACAATAATTAAACCCCCATGGCCGCCAATCCTGACATTCAAAGAGCCGCGGAGATTCTCCGTTCCGGCGGCCTGGTCGTCTTCCCCACGGAAACCGTTTACGGCCTTGGTGCGAACGCCCTTGATCCCGCTGCGATTCGCAAAATCTACGCCCTGAAGGGCCGCCCCGCCACCAGCCCGCTCATCGTCCATGTCGCCAGCATCGAGCAGGCCCGCGGACTCGCCGCCGAATGGCCACAGGAAGCGGAGCGCCTCGCCCGCGAATACTGGCCCGGCCCGCTCACCCTCGTCGTCCCCAAAAAATCGCTGATTCCCGATGAAGCCACCGCCGGCCTCCCTACTGTCGGCCTGCGCATGCCCCGCCATCCCATCGCGCTAGCGCTGCTTCACGAAACGGGGTTCCCCATCGCTGCCCCCAGCGCCAATCGTTTCACCCACCTCTCTCCCACCACCGCGCAGCATGTCCGCGAAGCTTTCGGCGACGACACGCCGTTCTTACTCGACGGCGGCCCCTGTGAAGTCGGCCTCGAATCCACGGTCATCGCCGTAACCCCCGATGGCTTGGAGGTACTCCGTCCCGGCATGGCGTTCGTCGAAGACGCGCAGGAAAGTGAACCAAGCTCTACTACCACGCCGCAGCTTGCTGATGCTCATCGCTCTCCCGGGCAGCACAAAAAGCACTACAGCCCCCGCACGCGTGTGTTGCTCGTCAATCGTGGCCATCTTCCCCGCGAAGGCCGCGGCGCCTATCTTTGGTTCGCTTACAACGCCAGGGCCACCTTCAAACAGCGCATGCCGCAAACCGCCGACGACTACGCCGCCCAGCTCTACGCCACATTGCACGAACTCGACCAGCAATCCTTCGATTGGATCGCCGTCGAACTTCCCCCCGATGAGCCGGAATGGGCCCCCATCCGCGACCGCCTGACCCGCGCCGCCTACGAATAATATTCAATCGAAACAGCATTGGATGCCCTGAACAAGGATTGCCCGGCTCTCTTCCCAACCTGGCCCGCCACAAAGAAATCAGCAAACTGGCGCTGAAAGCCGCGATTCACGCTACAATGCCTGCACCATTTCCACTCAGGAGATTCTCATGCGCAAATTTTTCTCAACGCGTTTTCTGCTTGCTTCCATCATTCTCATCGCGGCCGCATTTCTCGCCGTTGGCCATTTCGCAAAGGCTGGCGCGCAAATGGCATCCGGCAGCGACAAGCCCTTCGTCATCGAGTACTACTACAAAGCCAAATGGGGACACGCCGACGAGTTCATCACCCTCTTCCGAAAAAATCATTATCCCGTGCTGAAAAAACAGGTCGAGATGGGCCGCCTCCTGAAAATCACCGCGGTCGCTCCCGTCTATCACACCACCGAAGACGGCCGCTGGGACTATCGCGTCACCATCGTCTACAAAAATGCTGCCACCACCAACGATGGCTTTGATTCCGCGCCGCTGCTGAAACAGCTTTTCCCCGATCAGGACACCTACAAAAAGGAAGAGCAACGCCGCTTCGAGATTCTCGACGCCCACTGGGATCTCCCCATCAAGGACGTCGACCTCGACGCAAAGTGACACGCGGGATTAGCTAGGCTTCGCTGCGGCCAATTCTGTCGCCCGCTGGGCGAACCACGTCTGAACTTGTCATCCTGAGGGCCGCGCCGTCTGCGGCCCGAAGGATCTCAGCCACAGCGCCACGCGCAATAGTATCCGTGGTGGCCAAGTGCTTTCACATCGGCCTACAAATTATCCAGAAAGAACTTCGTCACCCGGTTCCACAACACCCGTTGCGCTGGCAGGTCGCTCACCCCATGCCCGCGCCCGGGGAACGGCATCACCTCGACGTACTTCCCCGCCTTGATCAATTCATCGATCAGGGCCAGTGTATTTGAGAAATGCACGTTGTCGTCGCCCGTCCCGTGCGCGACCAGCAGCTTTCCTTTCAACTTCCCCTCGTTCTTGATCGGCGATGATTCCTCGTAACTTCCCTCGTGCTCTGGCAGCAGTCCGATGTACCGCTCCGTATAGATCGTGTCGTAGAAATGCCAGTCGGTTACCGGCCCGCCCGCGAATCCCACCTTAAAGATGTCCGGCGCCTCAAACATCGCGTGCAGCGTCATGTGCCCGCCGTAGCTCCAGCCGTGTATCCCAATGCGTTCCGTGTCCACATACGGCTGCGCCTTCAGCCATTCGGCGCCGTCCCGCTGATCGGAAAGTTCCTGCGCGCCGAAGCGGCCATGGATGGGCTCCTCAAACACGTGTCCGCGCCCCGCGGACCCGCGATTATCCAATGCAAAAATGATGTAGCCTTTTTGCGCCATCATTTCGTGCCACAAAAATCCGTTGCCCATCCAAGCATTCTCCACCACCTGCGCGTGCGGCCCGCCGTACGTGTACACAATCACCGGATATTTTTTCGCGGGATCGAAATTCGGCGGCTTGATCATCGAACAATTCAACATCACTCCGTCGTGCGCCTTGATGGTGAAGAATTCCATCGGCGACAAGTGGTACTCCGCCAGCTCCGCCACTTTGTTCTCATTCACCATGGCCAATTTGGCGCCATCTGCCCGGTAAATGTCCTGCCGTGGCGGCGTCCCCGCGTTCGAGGAGGTATCGAGATACATCGCCGCGTTCGCCGCGAAATTCACGCGATGCGTCCCGTCTTCCTTGGTGATTCTCGCGAATCCCGTGCCATCCAATCCCACGCGGTACAAGTGCCGCTCCAGCGGCGATTTCTCCGTCGCCGTGAAGTACACCACGCCATTGGCCTCGTCCACGCGCTCCACCTGGCTCACTTCCCATTCGCCCTTCGTCAGTTGCAGCGGCGGCTTCCCTGAAAAATCGTACAAATAAAGATGCCGGTAGCCGCTGCGTTCGCTGGCCCACAGGAATCGCTTGCCATCCTTCAGGAAATACAAATCATCGTTGACGTTGACCCAGTAAGGGTCCCTCTCCGATAAAATCGTGGACGATTTCCCCGTCGCTGCATCCGAGAGCAGCACGTCCAGTGTCGTTTGCGTCCGATTCAGCCGCTGGATTGCCAGCCGCTTCGAGTCCGGCAGCCAGTTCACCCGCGGAATGTACATGTCCGTTTCCGCGCCCAGGTCCAGCGCATGTTCCTTTCCGCCTCCCACCACCGGAATGACAATAACGCGCACCACGGGATTCGCTCCTCCCGGCACGGGGTATCGCTGCAACTCCGTCTCCCCATTGAACGACGCAAAATCCACCAGCGAGAATTGCGTAACCTTTCGCTCATCCATTTCCAAATACGCAATCGCGGAAGAATCCGGCGCCCACCAATAGCCCGTGAAAAGCTTCAACTCTTCCGGGTACACCCAATCCAGTTCGCCCTTGCGCACTTCCTCGCTGCCGCCCCTCGTCAGCGCCATCTCTTTTCCGTCCGCCGTGCTTACCAGCCACACGTTGTGTTCGCGCACAAAACTTACGTACTTTCCGTCGGGCGAAATCTTCACATCGCTCAAGTCCTCTTTCCCGTTCACCAGCACGCGCGCCGTCTGGCTCTTCAAATCAAACCAAGCCAGGGCATGCGGCCCTTCCAAGAGCAATGCGTCGCCGCCCGGCGCCCAAAGATACTGTGCTGGGGCGCGCCTCCCCGCTCCGGCCGCTTGCGAATTCTTGGTTGGTGCAGCAGGCAGCGAACTCTCCAGTTTTTCCGCGGACACCAGCAACGTGCGTTCTTCCGTTGCCGCGTCCATCGTCCAAAGTTCCGGCTTCGCGTCCTTGCCGCTGCCTTTCGTCTCGAAATAACTGACGCGCTTGTTGTCCGGCGCCCAGGCAATGCCGCGCGTCAATCGTCCGCTCAAGCTCGGTTGCGAAAAAATGCGGTCTACCGTCAACTCACCCGGCTTGGCCCCTGTTCCTACCTTCTGCTGCGCGAGGACACCGCACGCCCCGTAAAGCAGCAAGCTCAGCAGCCCGGCCACCACCCCCGCACGCACCACGGCACGAGAACGCATTCACCCTCCTGGAAAAACGCCCAACTGTGCGTCTAAGCCAACTCCTGTAGGGGTCGAGCACTGCTCGACCCCATCTCGGCAAAACCTAAACAATTTTGTCATTCCGAGCGCAGCGAGGAATCTGCTTTACTCGTAGGTTTTTGATCCTGCGTCTATCCCGGCGGCCAGCGGAAATTCCGCCCGCCCAGCAAATGCAAATGCAGGTGAAACACGCTCTGCCCCGCCCCGCTCCCGTTATTGAACACCGTGCGGTATCCCGCCAGCAGCCCGCGTTCCTTTGCAATTTTCGCCGCCGCCATCTGCAATTTCCCTAGCAACGCCGCATCCTCTTCGTTCGCCTCATGTAACGATGCAAAATGCTTGCGCGGGCAAAGCAGTATGTGCGTCGGCGCCTGCGGGTTGATATCTTCAAACGCGAAGAACTCTGGTTCGTCCAGCACCAGCTTCGCCGGAATTTTCTTCGCGCCAATCTTGCAGAACAGGCAATTTGGGTCCATCAGTTTCCTCCTGAGGGCGGCACTTCATCCAATCGCAGCACCATTGGCGTGAATCCTTCCTTGCTCCGCAGTTGCTCCGCAAAATCCTGCGCCGCGCTTTCGCCGGAAATCTTCCCCACCCGCACCCGGTAGAACGTTCCGTCGGGCGAATCATACTGCTGGATGAAAATTGGCGTGTACGAAACGCTTAGGCGGTCCCGTAACCTTTCCGCGTTCCCGCGATCCCGGAACGCCCCCACCTGCACCGTGAAATATCCCTCTGTGGGATCCACGTTCCCCAGCACTTCCAGGCGCACGAGCACCACTCCCGGCCCGATCGACTCGATTTCCCGCGCCGCCGCTTGCGAAAGATCAATAATGCGGTTCTCCACGAACGGCCCGCGATCCGTGATCCGCACCACGGTGGATTTGTTGTTGGTCAGATTCGTCACACGCACCATGGTGTCAAACGGCAGCGTGCGGTGCGCCGCGGTCAGCTTGTGCATGTCGTAAATTTCGCCGTTCGACGCCCGCCGTCCGTGAAACGGATTGCCGTACCATGAAGCGTTGCCTTCTTCGGTGTAGCCCGCCGGCACAGGCGTCGCGGGAGTTTTCCCCCGCTTCGCTGCTGGCGCCCCAGCGGGAGGAACCTCGGTTTCTCGCTTGGCCTTCTCGCTTGTCGCTCCTGGCGTCTCCGTCGGCGGCGCCGGCGGAGTGGTGCCCGCAACGGGGCGCCTAGCGGCACACCCCATGCTGCAAGCACTGACCATCACCAGCATTGCGCCAAACGAAAGCCGCCTTGCGGTCACGGTTTGGGTTCTTGCGGTGTGCGCGCCGCCACGCGGTCTTCCAGTTTCTTTGCCGCATCCGACAGCTTGTCGGAAACTTCCCGGAGGAATTGCGCTGTGCGCTTTTCCGTCGTGGGCCCTACCTCTTCATCAATATATTTCCGTAGCCGCGTGATCTCATCGTCCAGTTTCCGCCCGAACTCTTCAAATTTGTCCATAAGTCCTCTTCGCCGGATTGCGCGGCGCATTTCCGGTATTATAGGAATGCGATTGTATGCCTGCAAGGAGGATGGTTGCCCCTTCCCTATCAATGGCAGATACGCTTGGCGCGTTGGAAGCGAATCTTTAGCGGCATGTTTGGCGGCTCCGGCGAAAAGCGCCCGCAGCTTTGCCCCGCGTGCGGCGCACTCGTCGGCATTCACGCCAACCGCTGCCACGAATGCGGCACCAGCTTGCGTTTCTCCCTCGCCGCGTGGAGCAAAGGCCTCTCTGAATTCTTTGGCGGCCACGCCCCGGTCACCGCGGTGGTCCTAATCGCAAACGTCCTAATGTTCGGCGTCAGCATGGTCCGCTCGCTGCACTCTGGTGGAAGTCTCGGCCTGTTCGGCGGCATGAGTGGCATTGAACTTTTCCGCTTGGGCGAAAATGTTCCCTTTCATAGTGGCGCGTGGACTTGGTGGCGGCTGATCCTCGCCACTTTCCTCCACGGCGGCTTGCTCCACATCGGATTCAACATGATGGTTTTCATGGATATTGCTCCTGTTGTGGAAGAACTTTATGGCTCCGCTCGCTTTCTCTTTCTCTATGTTGCCTGCGGCATTGGCGGGTCACTTGTCAGCAGCATTCTTGGAAGTCACGCCTCCGTTGGTGCTAGCGGCGCCATTATGGGGATCATTGGTTTACTCATCGCCGTCACTACCCGGCGCGGCGGTGCTAACATCCAGGCCATGCGCTCACGGCTGATTTCTTGGGTGGTCTCCATTTTCGTATTTGGCTTTCTTTTCCCGGGAATCGACAACTGGGGCCACTTCGGCGGTCTCGCCACCGGTTTTCTCCTTGGCCGCGTTTTCGCGGATCGCCAACCCGCCCCCGGCCCCGAACGTACCCGCGCCTACCTCCTGGGTTGGCTAGCAGGCGCCGTCGTGATCGCCGCCTTCGTTGCCATGTTCCTTCAATTGAACAGCCCACTCCCGGATTAGCCGCCAGCTACCTTCGCTTTGGAGTGCGGCGGCTTGCCGCCGCTTTTCCGGCTGCAGCCCCACCAACAATCCATCATCCAACCACCTCACCCGTCTAATCCCCACCCCTGTCAGTAACAGCACAATTCCACAGGCTCCCGCACGAACCTATAGCCACATCTTTTTCCACAAGCTAGAATGAATTGAGCAGTTGAAAGGAGAACAGTATGGCCAAGACGAGGGTAAGTGCCTCGCCGAAGCAAAAGAAGTCCAGCTCCAACGGGAGCAAGCCCACGCAGGACGAAATCGCTCTTCGCGCCTATCACATCTATCTCGAGCGTGGCTGCACCCCTGGAGATCCCCTTGACGATTGGGTTCGCGCCGAACGCGAATTAACCGAAACTTCCATCAAGCCGCGCCGCAAGCCGGCTCCCAAGACCGTCGCCGCCTAGCCCGCGGCCCGCATTCAGGCCTCGCCGTATCCTCGCGCCTCCCGAGGTTGCTCCTTCATGTGCCTGTTTCTGTCCGCTCTTGCCCCACTCCCTACCACCTGCGCTACACTCTTACTCCCGTCCTCCGCAGACCATGAACGGCCTCGAGCACTTCCTGTGTTCCACTTCCCTCTGGCGCTACCTCACCCAGCGGCAGGTGCTTCCCTGGGTCTTATCTGGCGCGCGCCTCGGCGATCATGTCCTGGAGATTGGCGCGGGCTATGGACCCGCCACCTCGCAACTCCGTAAAACCGTCCCGCGCGTCACTTCCCTCGAGTACGACGCCAACACCGCCCGCCATCTGAAAACCCAGCACAATGGCGGGCCCGGCGGCGCACTTTGCGGTGACGCCGCGCAACTCCCTTTCGCCGCGCAGAGCTTTTCCTCTGCCATCGCCATACTCGTTCTGCATCATCTCCGCTCCCGCGAATTGCAGGACCGCATGTTTGCGGAGGTCTATCGTGTGCTCCGCCCCGGCGGCATCTTTCTTGCCTTTGAAATTAACGATAGTTGGGTCCACCGCGTGGGCCACATCCGCAGCACCTTCACCCCGCTTTCCGCCGGCTCCGCCTTCGCCCGGCTCAACCGCGCCGGCTTCTCTCGTATCTCCGTGGATTTCCGCCGCGGCGCTTTCCGCGTAGGCGCCTTCCGCGAAAAAGATCGCGCCACAAACACGTAGGGGTCCAGCACGGCTTGCCCTGAGCTTCGAAGGGCTGGACCCCATCTCGGCAAGTCGTAACCCGCTGTCCTCCCGCCTGCCCTGAGCGTAGCCGAAGGGACCGAAGGCCCGCGCCGTATGCGGGCCGAAGCGGAGGGATCGTGGCACAGTCACTCCTGTTTGCTCTGAGCCTCGAAGGGTCGGCCCTCCTGGGTTGCACTTCTCTGCGAACTCTGCGTCCTCTGTAAACTCTGCGTTGAAGCTTTTGTTTTCTTTCCCCACTCACTCTCCCCGATCGCCCCTCCGGGCAAAACCCAGTGAACCCGCGCCAGATCCAAATGCCGAGGGCACGGCTTCTCAGCTTGCGGAAAAAGTATGATCCCGTCATTCCGAACGGAGTCTGCGAAGTGAGGAATCTCTCTTTTCTTGGGGTTCCGCCGACGAGCGATTCCCCGCTACGCTCAGAACGGCGAATTCTCCCACTTTTTCCGGAGCCTGTTCTATCGTGTCTGGACCTGCACTTCAGGATATTGCGCGGAAATCTCTGTGAGCAGGATGGAAGGCGCGCCCTTCAGGTTGACATCGAAGAACGTATGCACATACGCCTCCGTTATTCCGAGTCCCCGCCGTCCATCGAGCTTCCCGAACCCGGCCACAGTCGTAATCAACTTCATCAGGAATTGGCTCTTCAACAGAACCTGGTCGCTGAAGCTGAAATGGTGCGCACCGCGAATGGTGACGAGCAACTGCCCGCTCGGCAGGTGTCCGTAAATGGATTGGATGTCCGCAAGAATCTGGCGGCCTGCCGGATCGGACATTTCGCGGCTGTGGTCGCTAAAGATAAACAGAAAAGGCTTCGCTAGGCCCTCCTGAACGACGCTGCCGTACGGAGCCCCATCCATATCGATTCCGGCCTTGCACTGGGAATCGTCATGACAGAATTGCAGCGCGGTCGCTCCGCCGAACGAATGCCCAAACATTCCCAACCGTTGCAAATCCAGATGCCCCGTGAATTTGTTAGAGGGATCGGCGGCGTTCAGGTTTTGCAGTTGGGTCACCACAAATCTTGTGTCGCTGACCCACATGGGCAGAAGCCGGTTGATCAGTCGATTTGCCTGGTCGCTGTCTAGATTCTCGGGGTTGTCCGCAGCGGGTCGTGTGACCACGCGCCCATCGGGAAAAACCACGACACTGGTTCTGTAAGGTGCGTCGAAGCCCACAACCACGTAGCCGTGACTTGCCAGATCCTCGGCGAGTGTCGTGAAGTCCGTGGTCAACGCTCCGCCGCCTGCCCGCAGGATGACAACAGGATAGCTGCGCTCCTCGGCAGATACGTCGGGATCGGACGTGCTATGGGTGCGAACCAGCGACGAGTCCCGCGTAAAGAACTTGCTCATCAGAACGCCCGAGTACTTCGCCTCCGCGTTCCGCCACGGCGCGGGAAGATATTCCGCCGGTGCGGCCTGTGCTGTGGGTGCGGCCGGGTACCAGATCCACGCCAATACTTCACGCTTCGTCCCTGGCAACGGGGCTAATTCGTCCGCCTCGGCTTCATTGACCCACGTGCGCGTCGTCCGCCCAACGGCAAAGTGTCCGGTCAGCGCCGGCAACGTGATTTCTGTTTTGTGCTCCCACGAAAGCAAAATCAGCAGCGTTGCCACTCCGCAGGCAACAAGGATGGCAACTGCAGCGAAGCCTCGCAGCACCCATTTCGCAAGCCATTTTATGGACATCAAAGACCAGCCTCGCGCGTTGCCTCTCCGTATGCGCGGGCCCATCATACTAAAAGTACTTTATATTGTAAAGCATATCGTCCGTCCCCTATAAAATGCCGCCTCTTCTCTGCGAACTCTGCGTCCTCTGTGAACTCTGCGTTGAAGCTTTTTCTTTGCTTCTTTGCTTCTTTGCTTCTCATCTCCCCGCCATCGCCGGTCCCAGTTCACTCCGCGTCTGGATCACCCGCAAAATCGCGTCCCGCGTGACCATCCCCACAATGTGCGCCGACCCCTCGTCACCATGCGTTACGACCGGCATTTGATTCACGTCCGCCGCGATCAACCTCTCCAGCAATCGTTGCAGCGGCTCCTCGGGCGCGGCCCACAAAATCTTGTCTCGCGGCACCATCACTGCCTGCACCGAATTCATGTTCCAGTCTTCCCGCGGCACCTGGCTCAGCGCCCCCACATTCATCAAGCCCACCAGCCGGTCGTCCATGGTCACCAGGTGCACGCGCCGCCCCGTTCGCAACACTTCACCGCTGTACTCTTCCAGGCTCATGTTCGCCGGAATGATCGGCACTTCCTGGTTCATCACGTCGGAAGCTCGCAATCCCGCCAGCGTCTCCTGAATCGTAACTTGTGCCACACTCGCCTGCGCCGCGTTCAACAGAAACCACCCAAGGAATCCCAGCCACAAGGCGTCTGCCCAATCGCTGCGCCACGCACTCCAGACCCCAATGGAGATCAGTCCAAACGCAATCAGCTTCCCGCTCGCTCCTGCCACCCGCGTTGCCTTGGCGAAATCCTTCGTCGCTCCCCACACCATCGCGCGGAACACCCGTCCGCCATCCAGCGGAAAGCCCGGCAACAGGTTGAACAGCGCTACCATGCCATTTAACAGAAAGAGTTGGCTGGCCACCGCCCCCGTCATAGTGCTGTCTGGAAAATACTGCATCACGCCCCAAGAAATGCCCGCCAGGAATCCGCTCGCCACAGGCCCGGCAATCGCGATGTTGAACTCCTGAATGGCCTGCGAAGGTTCCCGCGCAATCCGCGCCAGCCCACCAAATAAAAACAATGTGATCGAGAGCACTTTGATCTTGTAGTGCTGCGCCACCACGCTGTGCGCCAGTTCGTGAAACACCACCGAGCTAAAAAACAGGATGCTGGTCACTCCCCCCAGGGTCCAGTGCTCCGTCACAGTCCAGCGCGGGTGTTGCGCAGCAAAAAAACTGGATTGCGAAAACGTGATCAGCCCGAAAACCAGGATCCAACTCAAATCCAGATAGATGGGTATTCCCAAAATTCGCCCGATGCGAATTCCCTGCGATGGAAACATGAACGTGAGCCTCGCCTTTTCTCTGAATCTAGACTAACTCCGAACCCTCAGGACACAAAACCCCATCCCGCCGTCTCTCCCCTTGGCGCGTCCCGCAAAACACGCCGTGTCTCCCAACCCACAGATTCTCGGCCCGCCACACTCCATAACCTATTCTAAATCAAGTAGTTACCAAAGGCCCTTGGTGTGCCATTTCCTTCTGCGTACGCAGAAAGGAACACATCATGCGGCGGCAATCAAAAGCAAACCAACCCACAACGCAAGCCCAAGCGCACTTCTGTGTTGGGCTCTTCGCGCTGGCCCTCGCCTTTTCCTCTTCGGCGGCCGCGCAATCTGCTCCCAACTCAACCGCACCCGTGAAGCCAGCCCCGGTTCGCCGCATCATCGTCAGCATCCCCGACCGCAAACTTGCCCTGCTGGAAGACGGCCGCCTCGTCAAGCTTTACTCCGTCGCCGTTGGCGCCCCGGAAACCCCCAGCCCTTCCGGCGAATTTCAAATCGTGCAGCGACTGGAAAATCCCGGCTACTACAAGCCCGGCGTGGTCGTTGCTCCCGGGGACGGCAATCCGCTCGGCACGCGCTGGATGGGCCTCAGCGTGAAGGGCTTCGGCATTCACGGCACGAATCGCCCCAATTCCATTGGCAAGAACGCCTCGCATGGCTGCATCCGCATGGGCAAGCATGACATCGAGGACCTCTTCGCCCGCGTCAGCGTAGGCGATCACGTCACCATCCTCAGCGAACGCACCGAGGAATTCGCACAGATTTTCGGCGCCCCGGAAAATGCCCCCGGCACTCAGGTCGCGCGTAACGATCAGCCCGAATCCAACGCCAGCGCCGAACGCGGCGAGTGACGTGTCAAGAGTTTTCTAGTCCGGCAAAGGAGATCACACATGAACACAATGCTCGGTTTCGCAGCACTCACAACAGCCACCGTCCTCGCGGTGTTCGTCGCCCTCGCCCTGGATTGGCTCCTGCTCCGCGGCGTTTTCCTTCTGATGCAGCCGGCCACCGCGGACCGCCGGACCGCCCAGCCCGCCATCGAGCATGGCACGCGCCTCGCCGCTCAGGCCTATGCCCAGCGCCGGTAATTCGCCATGACCAACTCCACACAAACTCGTGCAACGCGCCATCGCAACGATCTTCCCGGTTCTCGCATGCGGTCCGTTGACCCCGTCACAACCGCAGCTAACCCGGGAACACCCAGGAAAGGATCAATTCCATGCTCGCATTGAAGTTTCTCTTGATGATTTTCGGCCTCGGCTTGTTCAGCGCTGCCGTGATTGTGGTGGCTTACGACGTTTACATGGCGGCGCGTCTCCGCTGGCTGCTCGAAAAGGCCAGCAGCGACTCCGCCGCGCCCGCAAAGAGGCTCGAATCTTCCCGCCCTTTCGGGCCGGTACGCTGGCGACTCGCCCGGCAATTGGCTACCGCGGGAATCGTACCGGTGCTCTTGAGTTTGAGTATCGCCGTCGTGCCAGACGGCTCCGCGGGCATTCGCGTCAGCCAGCTCTTCGGCGCGCGCCCCGCTACGTTATATCCCGGTGTCCATCTGCTCACTCCTCTGGTGGACACGCTCGTTCTGTATGACACCCGCGAACAGGTTTATTCCACCGTCGCCGCCGCTGCTCCCAAGACCGACACCGAAGTTCTTACCGTGCAAGCCCGCGAAGGCCTCAACCTCGGCCTGGCCGTCAGCGTTCGTTATCGCCTCGATCCTTCGCGCCTCTCCAGCATCCACCAGAATCTTCCGCAACCCGTTGGTGAACAGGTCGTCGGCCCAGTCGTTTCCTCCACCTATCGCCAGCTCGCGCCCAATTATGAAACCCGCGAAATCTTCGCCATCAAACGTGAAGAGTTGCGCAGCAAGGCCGCCGATACCATCAAAGCGCGCCTCGCCAGCGACGGCATCATCGTCCGCGAAGTCCTACTCCGCGACATTCAACTCCCCACCGAATATGCCAGGGGTCTTGAAGGCCTTTTGCTGAAGGAACAGGAGAACGAGCGCCTCGGTACCGAGCAGGAGATCAAGGCCAAGGAAGTGCGCATCGCCGAACTCGAAGCCGACGCCCAGAAAGCGCGCGACGTCAAGCAAGCCGAAGCGCAAGCCCAGGTCCGCGTCCTGCAAGCCAAGGCCGAATCCGACGCCATGCAATATACGCTCCCTCTCAAGCAGAAGCAGATCGAGCAGACCAAGCTCGAAGCCCAGGCCCGCAAGGAAGCCACGCTGCAGAATGCCGAAGCCGCCGCGCAAGCCAAAGTCATTGACAGCAAGGCCGAAGTCGAGCGCCAGAAGAATCTCTCCGACGCCGAGGCCAATCGCATTCGCGTCACCGCCGCTGCCGATGCCGAACGCATGAAGTTTGAAGCCACGGTCCTCAAGCAGAATCCCATGCTCATCCAGAAAATCATCGCCGAGCGTTTGTCGGACAAGCTGCAAATCATGATGGTTCCCATGGACGGCAAAAACTTTTTCGCCTCGGACGTGATGCGCTCCGCCTTCACCAACGGCAACAGCAATACCAACGGCAAGGACAACGGCAATGGCGGCACAACTGCCTCTCCGGATTCCGATGATGATTCCGGCGATCCCGCGCCCGTCGCTACCGCAACCGCTCAACACAAGCCGCCAAAACGTCCATGAGGTCCTAAGAGATCGGGGAGGTGACGCGAGCCGCCTCCCACGGTCACCGGCCAATACCCCTGCGGGTGGCTCGGATCGCGTCGCTGGAAGGAGGATTGACCATGAGCACGAAGACAAGCACCGCCGCGCTTGATTCTTTCCGCCACGGTTCATTCCACTTCCGGCGCCGCGCCCCGCGCCACCCGGCCGGTGAACAAGTCAGTATCGGCATCGAGAAAAAGCACGCAACAAAGGAAATCACTCAGGCCCAAATCGTATTCACCCAGGAGGAAGCCATGAACCCTTCAAACACGAACCGCCCAACCCGCAACATGCAAATCATCTTCCCAGCACTCTTGCGCATCGCTGTGGCTCTCATCCTCACAGTGCTGGGCATAGTCTTCGCATCACCGGCCAACGCGCAAACCAAATCGAATCGCGTCGTGAAAACCTATCCGATGAATCGCGCCAACGCCGAAAATCTCCAACGCTGGGTCAACGCCGGCCATGACACCTGGTGCCGCGACCCCAAACTCGTCGCCGCCGACGCCCTTGAACAATTCGTTCCGGGCATAGCTGACTCCACCTACGAATTCGCTTCCCAGCCCGTCGTCCGAAAACTCTCGAACGGCCGCACCGTCACCTATACCTATCATTCCCTCGACGGCCAAACCACTTACCGCGTCACTCTTCACCGCCCCCAGTGGCTCCGCTCCACCGCCGGCTCCACCAACAAAACGATCTGGCTCCCCACCCGCATCGAAATCCTCACCGATGCAAAAACCTAACAAGCCCCGGATAAACGGCCAACACGTCATTCCGAACGAAGTCCGCGAAGTGAGGAATCCCTCTTTTCTTGGGTTTTCGACAGAGAGATTCTTCGCTTCACTCGGAATGACGTACCAAGCCACTGTTCCCGCAAGCTGCTAATTCATCCCGCGTGGGGGTCAAGCACTGTTTACCCTGAGCTGCGAAGGGCTCGACCCCATCTCGGCAAGATCTCTCCGCACCGGGCTCTGCTGTGGCCCCGTCCGACGCGGCAACCCACGAACGGTGTTAGCATTCCAATATTTACTGAGGTGCTGCTTGCGGCGACTTTCTCTGACAATCCTGTGCTTTCTCTTCGCGGTGGCTCTCCCCATCCCGGCTCATCCCCAAGCCGCGCCCGATGAAAAACCTTCCTTCTGCGACTCCCTCCGCGCCGCCAAATCCAAGGTCTACGGCTTCGACCCCACTCAACTGGACGAAGCCCAAATCGATGTCAAAGGCAAAGAACTCGACGCCTTCTGGAAGCAGCTTCAGTCCGCCGGCCCCGAGGGCGCTGCGTGCCTCAAGCTGATGCTCGCCGCTGAAACCACCGACCACAATTTCCAGTTCGATGCCGGCCAGGTTCTTTATCAGATGGACCCTTCGCCGGATTCCCTCAAAGTTGTCCGCGACGCCATCGCCCAGGCCGATTTCCAGGAAACCGATCCTGCCAATTATCTTTCGCTGGCCCTCGCGCTCTCGCAGTCAGGCATGGACATCCAACCCCTCGCCGCGCGCCTGCTCCGCTATCCCAACGCCACCATCCACATCTCCGAACACTCCCTCGATCTCGACGCGGACACGGCCGCTCTCTTCCTTTATGGCAGCATGCCCGCGGCGCAAGCCACCAGCGCCCTCACTGCCGAATTGCAAGCCCCCGAACTTTTCGTGCGCTCGGCCGCCGCCCACCTCCTCGCGGAGCAGCTCAACGAAGAGTCGTTCCGCACCCTCAGCCGCTGGGACGGCATCGGCAAAATCGAGGAAGAGTATCGCCGCAACGATATTCACGCCATCATGAAATATCAGCCGCCTGATCCCGCCGATCTGGCGCAACCCAAATTCACGCGCGAACAAGTTTTGAAAATCATCGCCGCCCTGCCTCACACTCGCAAAGAATTCGACGACACCATGAGCACGCGCGGCGCCGCCTTCGACAAAAAGCTCCACGACGCCAACCTCACGCAGGAGCAGCTCAGCAAAACCGTCGCCGACAGCGAGCCCATCTACGGCATCGCCGACCACACCGCTTTCCTCAACAGCGCCGTCGCCACCCTCCTTCCCGAGGACTTCAACACCCTCGAGGACGCCCGCCGCAAATCCCTCTTCAACGTCTCCGACGAAAGCCTCGAGGAATATCTCGCCTTCACCCAACTCATGATTCGCCTCATCAACAAGCTCGATCTTTACAAAGCCTACCGCTCCCATTGACCATTCCGCGATGCGCCGCAACTCCTCGCCAGCCACGTGTTATCATCGTTACCGAAACGCCGTGCTCCCAAGACCTGAAACCTGTCGCTGTCGCCATTCTTTCTTCTTACTCGTTCTCTTTTTTCTATGCTTTACCGGCTCGCCGCGCGCCTTTCCCGCCGATTCCCACTCTCTCGATGACGCCGTGCGTCAACTCGCCGACCGCATCGCTGCCATCCCCAATCTCCATGGCCCTCTTCGCCTGGAGTTTCACGCAGACGCGGACTTTGCCGCCGATTCTTCTTGGAAAGACACTTTGCGCCAGGAACTCGAAACACGCCGCTTGCTTATCAGCGATGAGCCCACCGCTTCTCTCTTGAAAATTGGCCTGGCCAAAACTCCCACGCAAGTTGTGCTCACCGCCAGCACTCGCGTCGGCGATCGCGACGACGTGCGCATCGTCACCTTCATGCGCGCCACGCTTTCCGCTCCTGTTCTGGCCGTCGCTCCGGTCCGCATCGCGCGCCAACTCATCTATGAAAGTTCTGACCGCATCCTGGACACCTCCGCACCTGGCAACGCCGCTGAGGGTGGCCTTGCCGTGCTGCTCGATCGCAACGGGGAACTCATCGCCCTGCGCCTGGACGATTCCGGCACTCTAAAGCAATCCGTCTCCCTCGCCGCCGCCGGTCTCCGCGCTACGCGCGATCCACGCGGCGAACTTACGGACAAAGGCGCCACCGCGGAAGTGCTTCTCCCCGGAAAAATCTGTGAGTTCACCTGGGCTCCGGGCAAGGAACTCAATTGCCGCGCGAAAAAAGCGGAACCGCGCACCCCGACCGTCCTCACCTCTCCCTGCGACGCCAGTAACTGGAAGCTCGAGGCCAAGGGTGACGATTGGTCCTCCCCTGACCTCCTTCAGATCGCTCCGGATTCCGCCGCGCGTGCCGGGAGCGCCGCGCTCTTCAACGAATTCCCCGGGCCGATTCTCAGCATCAATGGCGAACTCGATCCCGGCAGCGCGCTCATCGTCGCGCACAATCTGCGCACAGGAAATTATGAGGTCTACAAAATCACTTTGCTGTGCGGCAATTAGCGCCGCGCTGCTCTTTTTCCTCGCTGCAACTTCCGCGAGCGCCGCCAAGCGCCCCCGCTATGGCGGAGTTCTCCGCGTCGAATTGCTTAGCTCCACCTTTTCGCTTGATCCGCGCGAATGGAAATCCGGCTCGCTCTCCGCGCGCGAAGACGAAAAACTCGCCGCGCTCGTCTACGATCGCCTCGTCACCCTCGACGACTACGGCCGTTTCCAGCCCGCTCTTGCCATTGAGTGGTCCCACGATGCCGCGGCGAAAAATTGGCAGTTCAAGCTCCGCCCCAACGTGAAGTTTTCGGATGGCACTCCCCTCGCGCCTGCCGATGTCGTCACCGCTCTGCAATCCGTACTGCCCGTAACCTTACAACTAACCGCGTCCGAGAACGCCATTTCCGTCCGCTCGCCCCATTCCGTTCCCGATCTTCTCGAGCAACTCGCTTCCGGCCCTCATTTCATCTTTCGCGCGCTTCCCGACGACACGCTGCTCGGCACCGGCCCTTTCTACGTCGGCGAAATCGATGCCGCCGCTCCTTACGATACCAATCCCCTCGCCACGAAACCCGCGCGCCTCAGGTTTCGCGCCAACGAAGAATGCTGGGCTGGCCGCCCCTTCCTCGACGCCGTCGAAGTCACCCTCGGTGAGCCGCCTCTGCGCCAACTCTTCGATCTGCAAGTCGGCAAAGCCGATGTCGTCGAAGTTGCTCCCGACCTCGTTCGCAAAGCACGTCAGGACAACCTGCGCGTCTGGAGTTCCGCCCCCAACACGCTCCTTGCCCTTCGTTTCGACGACTCTCAACCCGCTGCCGCCGACGGCCGTCTCCGCGAAGCCTTGGCCCTCTCCCTGGACCGCGACACCATGGCAAACGTGTTGCTTCAAAAGCAAGCCGAACCCTCCGCCGCCCTTTTGCCCAACTGGCTCTCGGGATATGCTTTCCTCTTTGAGAGTCCCATGAACCTGGAACGTGCCAAGGAAATTCGCTCTTCGCTCCCGGCCAATGAAGCCGGCGGCACCGAACCATTGCGTCTGCACGTGGACGCCACGGGGGACCTGATGAAATTGCTCGCCGAGCGCGTGGCCGTGAATGCGCGCCAGGCCAATCTCTCCGTGCAAGTCGCTTCGCACACCACTTCGACAATTGCGGGCACGACGCCCGTCTCCTCCACGAATCCTCCAATGGGCTTGCATCTTTTCACCTGGCACTATGACTCCCTTTCTCCCCGCGCGGAGCTTGACGCGCTTCTCAAACAGATCCACATCGGGCCCGCAGGCGAAATCTCTCAGCCGCTGATCGAACCCGAGCAACGCTTCGCTGAAGAGCGCCGCCTGCTCGAGGAACGCCGCGTCATCCCCCTGGTCCTTCTCCCTGAATACGTTGGCATCGCCACCCCGGTCCGCAACTGGATGCCCGCGCGCTGGGGCGAATGGCGGCTCGCCGATGTCTGGCTCGAGAAGGGCGAAGCTGCTCCGTCAGCACAAACTGGCGGCGCTTCGTCCGATAATTCTGCAGCGCCGCATGGCAGGGGAGCCCATCCATGAGTTTCCGCAGCAAAGTCTTCGCCATTTTCCTGATCACCGTGCTGGCTTCTGTTTCCCTCGTCGCCTACGGCGTGACCTACTACACCCAGAAATCGTTCGAGCAGATGGATCAGCAGCGCACCGAAGCCCTTGTCGCGCAATTCAGGAAGGAATTTGCGCAGCGCGGCGATGTGGTCGTCCAGCAAGTGGAGAACATTGCCAACGCCGAAGTGACCCTGCATATGGCCATCGACCTGACCCGCCCGAACGCCGACCCCTCAATCTATCTGCGCGATGCCAACGGCGCTGCGCAGGATCATGGCCTCGATTTTATGGAATTTGTCAGCACCGACGGCACGCTCATCTCCTCGGCGCAGTATCCCGCGCGTGTCGGTTACAAAAATGACTGGGTTAGCAATGCGAAGGACTGGCGCGGCTCGTCCGCATTCTTGAAAAAGGAAGAATTACCCGACGGCGTCGAGTTATCCCTGACCGCCGTGCGCAATCTGCCTGTCGGGGACAAAAATCTCTATATCATCGGCGGCCGCCGCATGGACCAGAATTTCCTGGCTTCCCTCGCACTTCCTGCCGGCACGCGCGCGTTGCTCTATCGCAATCTCGAGGCGGCTTTCACTCCTACGGCGCTAACTGACGCCGCCGGCCCCATCCCTCAGCCCGAGCTGTTGCAGCCAATGATCGAACAAGTGGAGAAGCAACCCGCAGCCTCAACTCTCGTCAAGACCATCGACTGGGCCTCCGACCCCGCCTCCTCCGAAACCTTTCACGCCATGCCCCTCACTGGCCGCAATGGCGAAGTGCTTGGCGTTCTCTTGCTCGGCAGCTCGCGCAGGGAATTGGTCACCCTCCGCCGCCAAATCTTAAACACCGCCGCGCTTGTCGCGTTCGCCGCGATTGTCATCGGCCTCCTTGTAAGCTGGTGGGTCTCTCGCCGCATCACGCGCCCTGTCGAAGAGCTTGCCAATGGCGCTCGCGATGTCGCCTCTGGCCGCTGGGAAACGCACATTGATGTCCATGGCAGCGACGAAATCGGCCAACTCGCCACCGCGTTCAACGACATGACCGGCACGCTCGCGTCGCAAAAGGAAAAACTTGTCCAGACCGAGCGCGTCGCCGCGTGGCGCGAACTCGCGCGCCGACTGGCCCACGAACTTCGCAACCCGCTCTTTCCTCTGCAGATCACCGTAGAAAATCTCCAGCGCGCCCGCCAGCTTGGGCCGCAGCAGTTTCAGGAAGTTTTCAGCGAAGCCACGGCCACACTCAAGGCCGAACTCTCCAATCTCAACACCATCGTGAGCCGCTTCAGCGATTTCTCCAAAATGCCCGCGCCGCATTTCACCAAGGTCAATGTCAACGAAACGCTGCGCAACGCCGTGCGCCTGTTCGAGCCGCAATTCACCGCCGTGGGCAAGCCTTCCATCACCACCGAATATTTCCTCAGCGAATCGCTGCCGGAAATTGATGCCGACCCCGATCTTCTCCATCGCGCTTTTCAGAATCTCATCCTCAACGCTCTTGACGCCATGCCCGCGGGCGGCACCATTACATTAAAGAGCAGCGACGTTGGCGAATCCGTCCGCATTGAAGTTGCTGACACCGGCAAAGGACTCACGCCGGAGGAGTGCTCGCGCCTCTTCACGCCCTACTACACCACCAAGCAACTCGGCACAGGCCTCGGCCTCGCCATCGTGCAATCCGTCGTCAGCGATCATCACGGCTCCATTACTGTTTCCAGTGAAGAAGGCCGCGGCGCCACGTTTCGCATCGATTTGCCCAAACGCCAGTCCGGCGTGCCCGTCAAATCCAGGGAAGACTCCGCCTCACGTGAATCCGAGTCCGCCCCAGCCGCCGCCTCCGACTAGGCCGAGGTCTTGTAGTGGCCGGTCTTTAGACCGGTTCTTGGGTTTCTCTTGGGTCTCGTGGCACAGGCACTCCTGCCTGTGCTCTTGGGTTTCTCTTGGAGATGCAGGGTCCGCCTTCTTAGGCGGATCGTTCTTGGGGTTTCTGGCTTTTGTAGCGGTCGCTTTCCGTAGCGGGCGCTTTTCTCCTGAGACATTACCGGCCCATACCGGCCAAAAGGATCACCGTGCCACGCAAAGCCCATCTCCTCCTCATCGACGACGACGCCAACACTCTCGCCTCTCTCGCGCGCGCCTTTCGCCTAGCCGGACACGAAGCCACTGTCTGCGACAATGCCCTCCGCGCCGCTGAAATCATCCAGAATCAGCGCTTCGACCTCATCCTCTCTGACGTCGTCATGCCCGGCAAAAGCGGCCTCGAACTCCTCGAAGAACTCAAGAAATCCGGCGTGCAAACTCCCATTGTCCTGATCTCCGGCCAGGCCAACATCGAAATGGCCGTCAAAGCCACCCGCCTCGGCGCGCTGGATTTCCTGGAGAAACCCCTCACCACCGATAAGCTCCTCCTCACCGTCGAAAATGCCCTCAAACTCACGCGCCTCGAGGACGAAAATCGCGAACTCCGCAATCGCCTCGGCAAGCACGAACTCGTCGGTTCAGGCCCCGCCATGACAAAGCTTCTCGCGCAAATCGATCGCGTGGCCGCCAGCGAAACTCGCGTCTGCATCTACGGCGAAACCGGCACCGGCAAGGAACTTGTCGCCCGCGCCATTCACGAAAAGTCGCCGCGCCACGAAAACGCTTTCATCACTCTTAATTGCGCCGCCGTTCCCGCTGATCTCATCGAATCTGAACTCTTTGGCCACGAAAAAGGCTCGTTCACCGGCGCCGCCGCTCGCCATACTGGCAAATTCGAGCAAGCCGAGGCCGGCACGCTCTTCCTCGACGAAATCGGCGACATGCCGCTGGCCATGCAGGCCAAACTTCTCCGCGTCCTCGAAGAAGGCGAAGTCGAACGTGTCGGCGGAGACAAGCCCATCAAGGTCAATGTCCGTGTTCTCGTCGCCACTCACCGCAATCTCCACGATCTCGTCAAGAAAAACGAATTCCGCAGCGACCTCTACCACCGCGTCTATGTTTTCCCCCTCACCCTCCCTCCCCTGCGCGACCGCCTCGAGGATTTCCCCGATCTCATCGCCCACTTCGCCCGCCAGGTGGCCGCGCAAAATGGTTGGAAGGAAAAACTCTTCGCCCCCGAAGCCATCGCCGAACTGCGCCGCTACTCCTGGCCCGGGAATGTCCGCGAATTGCGCAACATCGTCGAGCGCCTCGTCCTCCTGGCCACCGCAGAAACCGTCACCGCCGACGACGTCCGCCTCATCCTCCCCGCTTCTAGTTCCTCCGCCGTGCCCGTCGCCACCGACACTCCCAGCTCCGCCTTCGGCACTCTCGTCGAACGCACCGAAGCTTTCGAGCGCGAAACCCTCCTCGCCGAAATACGCCGCCACAATTTCCACATGACGAACGTCGCCCGCGCCCTCGGCCTCGAACGCAGCCACCTCTACAAAAAATGCCAGCAACTCGGCATAGATCTCCACTCCCTCCGCAAACCCGAATAGCATCGCGCCACGCTGTGGCACAGTCACTCTTGACTGTGCTCTTGGGTTGTCTCCTTTATCTTCCGTAAATTGCTATAAACGAATACTTTACGGTATCTGCCGATTTCTCTTGACAAATTACATATTGCAATATACATTTTGCATATCGCAATACTCAAAGGATCCACCCCATGACCCTCGGCGACAAACTCCGCTCCCTCCGCATCATCGAGGGCTCGCTTCGCGGCCTGAACCGCCCCATGACCCAGTCCGAAGTCGTTGCGGCCATGAAACGCGAACTCGGCCGCGGCCTCAGCCAGGCGTACCTTTCTCAGATCGAAAACGGCACACGCCCGCACATGACCAACACTTCCCGCGAACTGCTTGCCCGTTTCTTCCGCGTCTACCCCGGATTCCTGGTGGACGATCCCGCGGGCTTCTCTCGCGAACTGCAATCCGAATTGCGCACCGCCGATGTCACCGTGGATTCCTGGCTGTATTCCGGCGCTGACCAGTTCGCTTCCGACCGGCAACTCGAACGGGCGCTTCTCACCATCGCCGAAGTTCCCGATTCCCGCGCCGCCCTTTTGCTCCTCGGCGAAATCCTTCGCACCCCCGGTCTCGCCGATCGCCTGAGCGAAGTCCTACAACCTCGTCTGCTGACGGGATCGGGTCATCCTCCCCCATCCTCTTCTCGGAATTAACGCAGTTCAGTTCTTCCCCTGGTTCTGAGCGACGGCTTGCCGCCGCAGGTGGAGTGTCGCTCCGCGAGGTGACGTATGTCCTGGTCTGACTTTTATCTCTTCTGCTTCTTATTCGGCATCACGTTCAGCGTTCTCTCGTTCCTGGCGGGCGCTGTCCATCTTCATCTGCCGTTCAAGATGCATTTCCATCTCCACCTGCCGCATTTCCACGGCGGAGCACACGGTGCGGGTCACGGCATCATGCGTGGTGGCCTGCGGGGAGGCGCTCGTGGCGGAGGGGCGCATGTTTCCTGGTTCAACGCTTCCACCCTTCTCGCCTTCCTGGCGTGGTTTGGTGGCACGGGCTACATGCTGACCAAGTACTCGCATGTCCATACGTTCTTCGTCGTAACCATGGCCACGTTCGCCGGTCTGGCCGCCGGCTGGGTCGTCTTGCGCTTCCTCATCAAGCTTGTCGGCCCTTCCGACGAGCCGCTGGGCGAAGAAGAGCGCCGTATCATCGGCGCCATCGGCACGGTCAGCATGACCATCCGCGAAAACGGCACTGGCGAAATCATCTTCCCTGTTGGAGGCGCCAGGCGCTGTTCTGGCGCGCGCTGCGAAGATGGCCAGCCCATCGAAAAAGGCGCGGAAGTGGTGATTGAGCGCTACGAGAAAGGCATCGCCTACGTAAAGCGCTGGGACGATTTTGTTAAATCATGAATTTCTGAACCGGCACACAGGTCGAGCGTTCGCCGCGGTTCGAAAAAGGGAGGTCGTTATGTTCGGGTTGCCAATGAATGTGGTGGTCGGGGTGGGGATTCTGGTCGTGGTCACGCTGATGATCATGACCGTGATCGCCAAGATGTATCGCAAGGCAGGGCCGCACGAAGCGCTGATTGTTTATGGCCTTGGCGGCACCAGGGTCTATACCGGAAGGGGCACCATCATTTATCCCATGGTGCAAACGTGTAAGGATCTTTCGCTCGAGCTGATGTCGTTCGACGTCGCTCCTCAGCAGAATCTTTACACCAAGCAAGGCGTCGCGGTCACTGTCGAAGCCGTGGCGCAAATCAAGGTGAAGAATGACAAGGAGTCCATTCTCACCTCCGCCGAACAATTCCTTACCAAGTCACCCCAGGAACGCGATGGCCTCATCCGCCTGGTGATGGAAGGCCATCTTCGCGGCATCATCGGCCAGCTCACCGTCGAGCAGATCGTCAAGGAGCCCGAGATGGTTGGCGATCGCATGCGCTCCACTTGCGCCGACGACATGAGCAAGATGGGCCTTGAAGTCGTCAGCTTCACCTTGAAGGAAGTTCGCGACAAAAACGAGTACATCACCAACATGGGCCGCCCGGACATCGCGCGCATCAAGCGCGACGCCGAAGTGGCCACCGCCGAAGCCGAGCGCGACATCGCCATCAAGCGTGCCGAAGCTTCCCGCGCCTCCGCGATCGCCAAAGCGCAAGCGGACCAGGAACGCGTCGCCGCGGAAACCGCTTCCCAAGCCAAGCAAGCCGAAGCCACGCGCGATCTCGACGTCAAGAAAGCCAATTACCTCGAAACCAGCAAGAAAGCCCAGGCGCAAGCCGACAAGGCCTACGAAATCGAAACCAATCGCCAACAGCAGACCGTCATGCTCGAGCAGGTCCGTGTTCAGCAGGTCGAGCGCGAAGCCCAAGTTAAAGTTCAGGAAGCCGAAATCGCGCGCCGCGAAAAAGAACTCATCGCCACCGTCCTGAAACAAGCTGAAATCGAGCGTCAGCGCATCGAGACGCTCGCCAACGCCGAACGCCAGCGCCTCATCACCGAAGCCGAAGGCAAAGCTTCCTCGATTCGCGCGCAAGGTGAAGCCGAAGCCGAAATCATCTTCAAGAAGGGCGATGCGGAAGCGCGTGCCATGAACGTCAAGGCCGAAGCCTTTCAGGAGTACAACCAGGCCGCCGTCGTGGACAAGCTCATCTCCGGTTTGCCGGATGTTGTCCGTGCGCTCAGCGAGCCACTCAGCAAAGTGGATAAGGTCACCATCGTTTCCACTGGTGACGGCAACGCCGCCGGTGCCTACAAGCTCACCGGTGACATTACCCGCATCGCCGCGCAAGTCCCTGCGCTTTTTGAAGCTCTCAGCGGCATGAAGGTTTCCGATCTCCTCGGCAAAGTCCGTCAGATCGGCGACAAATCGCCCAAGCCCGCTCCTGCCAATCCGGCCAAATCATAAATCTCTTTCCGCCGGGGCGGGTTCGCCGCCCGCTCCGGCGCTTCGCTCCAAGGGGGAAAGGCCATGAGTTTCACGTTGCAGCAGAAGCGAGGTCTCTACTGGGCGTTGGCGATACTGGCAATGGTCGTTCTGACGGGCGTCGCGTGGGCGCAAATTGCCCACGCGCTAACGCAGTGTTTCTCGCCCTTCTAGCCGCACCAAGGGCCGCCGCTATTCTCTTGAATTATAGCGGCCGCCTTCTGAGGCGGGCGCCGTTCTCTCGGGTTTGCCGTTCTCTTGGGTTTGCCGTTCTCTTGGGTTTGTAGTGGCCGGTCTTTAGACCGGTTCTTGGGTTCGCAGTGGCCGACCTTCAGGTCGGTTCTTGGATTCGCTTGGGTTTGAGTTTCTCTTCAGGCGGCCGGGGCTTCAGCCCCTGAGGAAATGTTTTTGATGGGTCACATCAGCAGATTCAGAAAGGAGCTTCATCATGGGACTTTTAGATCGCGTCAGCACTTTAATTCGGGCCAACCTCAACGACATGATTGATCGCGCCGAGGATCCCGAAAAAATGATCAAGCAGGTCATCCTCGACATGGAGAATCAGTACCTCCAGGTTAAAACGCAGGTCGCCGTCTCCATCGCCGACCAGCACATCCTCGAAAGGAAACTTCGTGAACAGGAAGACGCCGCCAAGGACTGGATGCGCAAGGCAGAAATCGCCGTGGACAAAAAGGAAGACGATCTGGCCCGCGCCGCTCTCGATCGCTTTCAGACCGGCCAGCGCCTCGCGCAAAGCTTCTTGGAACAGGTCAACGACCAGAAAGCGCAGGTGGAAACCTTGAAAACCGCCCTAGTCAAGCTGGAACAGAAACTCGATGAAGCGAAGTCCAAGCGCGAAGTGCTGCTTGCGCGTCATCGCCGCAGCATCGCTTTCGACAAAGCCGCCAAGGCACAAACCGCCATCGGCGACAATTCCAACAGCGCCGCCTTCGATCGCATGAAGGAACGCGTCACCCACAAGGAAGCCACCGCCACCGCCGAGGTCGAATTGCTCAGCGACGACGTCGCCGAAAAACTCAATCGCCTTGACCGCGATTCCGAAGTCGAACGCCTCCTCACTGACCTGAAGTCGAAAAAGGGCCTGCTGACGTAACCGTTCATGGCCGCGCTCGCCGCGACCCGTCATTGAGAAGGCGCTTTTTGCCCGGTGAATCTCTCTGTCGCCTGTAGCCATTCGCACCAATGGGCCCGGTTGTCCGTATTCCGATTCTCAAGGAGCGCATCATGAAACTCGCAAGTGTAGTTCTCGTAGTTGTGTTCGCTTGTTTTGCCTGGATTCAAAATGTCAATTCCCAATCCTCCACCAAGCCGGAGGATCTCGCGCAAACTTCTGCTCAAACCTGGCTGGCCCTCACCGACGCAGGGAAGTACCCGGAGAGCTGGACGGAAGCCTCTGCGTACTTCAAGGCCGCCGTCACGCAATCCAAATGGGCCGACGCCTTAACCGCTGTCCGCTCGCCGCTCGGTAAAGTTCTTTCGCGCAAACTCAAGAGTGCTACCTACACCAAGACCATACCCGGTGCGCCGGATGGCGAGTATGTCGTCATTCAATACGACACCAGCTTCGAGAATAAAAAGGAGTCCGTCGAGACGGTAACTCCCATGCTCGACAAGGACGGCAAGTGGCGCGTCTCCGGCTACTACATCAAGTAGGCCCTTCGGCAGCCAAATCATAAAAAAACACCGTGACGATATTCGCCACGGTGTTTTTTTCAAACAACGATTCCTACCACCTGTTTACGAGTGCGTTTCCACCCAGTGGATGGCTTCCTCTACATGATGGTGGGCCTTGTCAATGTGGCCCATCGCCCGCTCTTGCAGGCCCTGCGCAAACTTGTTGTCCTCTTCTCTCGCTATATCCTCATGCGCCTTGTTCAAAAGCTCCAGCGCTCGGTGCAACCGCCCGGGCCAGTCCAGGTGGGAATCAACCGGCGGATGATCGTTCAGATCCTTCCCGTCATCGATTGCAGCCTTCTTGATTTCCCCGATGGCTGCGTCGATTTCATGGATGGCGTCTTCTTCTTCGTGACGTAGATGGCCCCCGTCTGGCCGTTCCAGATGAGCGCGCGCATGGCGCAAATCGGTCAGCGCGTGCAAATACGCGGGGTGCCGGTCCTGGGCAAACGTGCTGCTGCCGCTGAGGGCAAGGAACAGCGCAAATACCATAACCGGAACGAGAATGCGAGCAACTGCTTTCATGGATTTGTTTTCTCCTGGTATTAGTGTCTGTGTGCACAAGAGTGCATCCACCGGGATTAGGGGATAGCGAACGACTCCGGGCACCTTGTACCTTCAAACACAGTAGCAAACAAAAAGTTCCGGCTCTCTCTGTGGTTCTACCCATTGTCCAAAGCGCAACCCTCCCTCCGGCCAGTCCACCGCACGCACGCTACCGTTCGCAGAACGCAGGTTGCCCCAGGCACGCCGTAGGCGGGTGCCTGGGTCTTGGGTTCCTCTTCCAGTAGGACAGTCACTCCTGACTGTGCGCCTGGGTTCTCTCTTCTTTGCTTCTTTGCTTCTTTGCTTCTTTGCTTCTTTGCTTCTTTGCTTCTTTATTTCTTCACTTCCCTGCTTCTTTGCCTCTTCCTCAACGGTTCGTGGCAAAATACCACCATGAATCCTTGGCTCATCGTTCCCCCGGCCCTCGTAGCCGGCGCCGCGGCAATGACCGCCTACGGCGCGGTCCATCCCCCTTCGCAACTTTTCGGCCCCGTAATCACACACACCCCCGCCGCCAATCAATTGGCACTTACCTTTGACGACGGCCCCAATCCCGCCATCACACCGAAACTCTTCGATCTGCTCGCCCGGCACAACGCCCGCGCCACTTTCTTCTGTGTCGGTAAATTCGTCCGCCAGTGCCCCGATCTCGTGAAGGAGGCCTCCGCGCGCGGCCATGTCGTCGGCAATCATACCGACTCCCATCCCAATCTCTTCTTCTGCGGACCCCACGAAACCGATGAAGAATTGCTTCGCTCTTCCGCCGCGATCGAACAAGCCACCTGGGCCAAGCCTCGTTGGTTCCGTCCGCCGTTCGGTTTTCGCAGCCCCTGGCTTGGCGAAATTCTTCACCGCCATGGTCTGACCAATGTCACCTGGTCCCTGATTCCCGGCGACTGGCTAGTCAAGCCCACCGAGTGGCTCATCCAGCGCATGAAGCCCATCGCCGCAAACGCAGAAGCCAATCTCCCGAAAGCGAAAGCCGGTGCCGCCACTTCCGGCGATATCCTGTGCCTTCACGACGGCTACTACAGGTACCTCAACGGCGACCGCACCCACACCCTCCAGGCCCTCGAGTATTGGCTGCCCCGCTGGCGTGACCTGGGCCTCGAATTTGTTACAATGAACGAAATAGTGCGGAAGGCGGTCGAGGCCTAATGGACGAACGTGCGTTTTATACGGAAAAAGAAGAGACCCGCAAGGTCAAACTGATCTGCCCGAGTTGTCGCGGCGAATTTGAAGCCCCCGTGCGCTGGAAGGTTTCTCGGAAGAAACGCGAACTTCCCCGGGGAGCCAGCGAGGAAGACCGCCGCAAGTTCGCGAAAGCCACTTCCTTCATGGTCCGGCTCGATGATCTGGTTGCCTGCTATAAATGCCGCAAGCGCTTCGAGCTCACCGGCCAGTCCACTGTTCTTATCAACGACAATCTTGGCGATCCCAATGAAGATCCCGAAAACTTCGGCAATCGCTGAGCTACGCAGTCTTCAGTTTTCAGTTTTGGTTTTCAGTCTTGAGTCTTAGGTTTTCGGTTTCAACCCTAGTTCTCAGAACTTGGCTATAAGCTCTTGATAATTCCTGAGCGTGGAAACTACCTGAGTGTAAGATCGAATTCCGTTTGAACTTACAACTTACCACTGAAAACTGACCACTTCTCAAATCTCCGGATACATCTCAAAGAACGCATTAATCGATTGCCGGAACGTTGCCTCGATCTCCTCTTTCGATCCCTCAATCAGGTGCATCGCAATCCGCGCCGTGCGCCCGTTCTTCAACACCACCGTGGCCTCTTTCACTTCGCCCAGATCATCCACCGGAAGCAGCCTCATGCCGTAAATCAGCGCCAGTTTCGCCATAAGTTTCCCCTTCTCGAATTCCGCGCCACCAGCCTAGCCTGCCCCTCTTCACCGGTCAAATCTTGTCCTCCCTCTCACTGGTTTTCCCAGTGGAGAAGTGGGAAGCTGTAGGCATCCTCGTTCCAAGGCATCGCATCCGAAGGGGCAGAGCATAGGAGGGACAGGTGAAAGCCGCCCGTATCGTTCAAGTTCTCGCGACTCTTTTCATTTTTTCGTTGAGCATCGGCCCGCTCAGTTTCGCCCAAGCACCGGATGGCCCGCAGACCGACCCGCCTCCTCCGGCCGCGCCCGTCAAGACGCTGACTCCGCGCCCTGCCGGCACTGGCGCCACGGTCACCGTCCCCTCGGGCACACGCATCGGCGTCGTCCTGGAAAACGGCATCTCCACCGCCACTGCGAAGCCCGGCGACTCCATCTACTTCCGCACGTCATTCCCCATCACCATTAACAATAAAGTTGTGATCCCGGTCGGCTCTTATCTTCGCGGCGAAATTACGGAGTCCAAGCGCGCCGGCCACGTCAAAGGCAAAGCCGAATTGCGCCTGCACTTGAACACCTTGGTTTTCCCCAATGGTTACACGGTTGATTTGAACGCTAACCCTCACAGCACCGATTCCGGCAAAGTGAAAACCGACCCGGAAGGAAAAATGACTGGCCCCGGCGGCAAGGGTAAAGATGCGGAGACGATCGCAACGACCACCGCAACGGGCGCGGGGATTGGCGCCATCGCGGGTGGCGGCAAAGGCGCGGGCATCGGTGCGGGCATTGGCGGCGTTGCCGGCCTGGCAGCGGTGATGCTCTCGCGCGGCCCAGAAGCGCAGCTCCCGCGCGGCTCATCCATGGATCTGCAACTCGAACGCGACCTGGAGCTGGACGCCGACCAGATTCACTATTCCACTGTCGTCCAACCCAACACCGTAATCGTGCAACCCGCCCCGCAAAACTAATTCATATCTGAATTTCCTGAAATTTCCGTCATCCCGACCGGAGGCCCGAGCCGTTTGCGGGCTGAAGTGGAGGGATCACAGCACCATTCATCTGTGGCACAGTCACTCCTGCTCTCGGTTTCTGCTCTTCCCTGCGCCCTCAGCGCCTCTACGTTATCTTCAATCTGTGTCTATCTCTGCTCTTTCTCTCTTCCAACCCCGCGTGCGTTTCTCTAGTTGCATAATCTTTGATCCAGGGTTTCTGCCCATGCTTACGCGGCTAGCGGCAACTCGATTCGGAACGTTGTTCCCTGGCCAACCTCTGAAGTGAAATCGATGGAACCGTTGTGCAGTTGCACGATGCGGAAGGTGCTCGCCAATCCGATTCCGCTTCCTCCCGGCCTCGTCGTAAAAAACAGTTGAAACACTTTTTGCCGGTGCTCCGGCAATATTCCCTTTCCAGTGTCCCCCACCGTAATCTCCGCCATTTCTCCTCGGCGGCTTAACGTGAGTTGCAGCAGTCCCCCGTTCGGCATCGCTTCCACTGCGTTCAGCACCAGATTCAGGATGGCTTGCTTCAGCAGCGCGCGGTCCACGAACACTTCCGGGATGCCGATGGGAATCAATTGCGCCACCTGCACATTCGTAAGCTCCAATTCCGGCCGCGCCACTTCCAGCACCTCCTTCAGCAAATCCGCCAGTTGCGTCGGCTCCAGCCGCACTTCCATCGGCCGCGAAAAATCCAGGAACCGTTTCACCACGGCGTCTAGCCGGTCGATTTCCGCGTCCAGCACGTTTACGGCTTGTTGCGCCGCGCCATCCGTGTCCGCCGGCAAGGACTCCTTCAGATTCTCCAGCCACAACCGCATTGAGTTCAGCGGGTTCTTCACTTCATGCGCCACTCCCGCGGTGATCCGTCCCACCGCTGCCAGGCGCTCGCTCACTTGCAATTGTGTGTTGATGCTTTCCAGAGAATCCAGGTCGCGCAGCGTGACCAGCGCGCCCATGTTTTCCCCTTCGCCCTGAATTTCCTGCACCGTCACGCCCACGCGTTTTTTCCCTTCCAAGGTTTCCACGTCCGTCTCGGACGCCACCTCGTGCAATTCGTCGCCCACCAGGCGCAACGCCTCGTACAGCGGGTGCTCCGGCGGGAAAATGTCCGTCACGCGCCTTCCCAGAAAGTGCGAAGCCGGCGCGCCCAGGAATTTCTCCGCCGCCGGGCTCACCATCACCGCGCGCGCGTCCCGCGTGAACAGGATCAGCCCATCCTCCAATCCCGCCATCACCGAATTCATGTTTTCGCGCATGGAACTGAAAATCTCGTGCACCCCGCGCAATTGTTGCCCTACTTGCGTGATCTTTCGCCGCACCTGTCCCAACTCATCCGTGCTTTCCACTTTCTCTTTTGCGCTCGGTGCCGGGTTGTCGTAAACGCCCGAAGAGATGCGATCCAATTGCGCCAGAATGTCCCGGATCGGCGCCAGCGCCCATCCGCTTACGAAAGCCGCCAATATGGTGGAAAGCACTAGCGCCAACGCTACAATCGTCAGCCAGCTTTGCACCCGTGGCTTGATGTAATCCAACAGCAGTCCCGTTGAAACCGACACGCGCACTTCCCCAAACGGCCGCCCTCCCTCGCTGAACGGAAAATCCACCTCGTAAATCCGCGCAGACCCCGCCAGGATGCGCACCTGCCTCACAAACGGGCTCTGCACCAGTTGCGCCAGCGGCGGCCGTCGCGCCACTTCTTTTTTCTGCAACGACTCGTCGCTGGACACAAACGCCACGCCGTCGTGATCCACGATGGTTACTTCGTAAACGGACGGCACGTCCTTCGCCGTTTGCAGCCGCGCCGCCATCCCTTCACTGATCTCAAACGCCTTCTCCACATAATCGTGAGTTTCCTGCGGATCGCTGGAAGCCGGCAGCACCCCTTGCGCCTTGGCCTCGTCAATCGCCCTCTTTGCGGTGATGAATACCTCGTGCGCCAGATCGTTTGCGCGTTTGTACGTGTCCTGCAGCACCTGCTGCATCAGCAATTGCAGGAATACCAGCGATAGCACCAGCGTTGACAGCAGCACCAGCGCTGTCATCACCATCGTCAATTTGGTGCGCAGCCCCAGCTGCATCACTTCTTATGTCTCCGTTTCCGTGCGTTCACTGCCGTATTCTTTCAGTTTGTTGTGCAGCGTCTTCAAGCTCACTCCCAGCAGCTCCGCCGCTCGCGTCTTGTTGTTTCCGGTGGCCGCCAGCGTCTGCACAATCAGTTCCTTCTCCATCGCATCCACCGTTGTCCCAATGGGAAACTTAATGATGGAGAGATCGCTGGGGCTCTTCGCCGCCACGCGCCCGAATTCTCCCGGCAAGCTTGCCCGCGAAATCAAATCCTTCTCGCTCATGATCGCGGCGCGTTCCAGGATGTTCCGCAATTCGCGAATGTTTCCCGGCCAGGTGTGGCTCATGAAGATGTCCAGCACTTCCGCGCCGATCCCTCGCACGCTTTTCCCGTGCTTGGCGTTGATGTCGCGCAGCATGTGCTCGGTCAGCAGCGGAATATCTTCCTTGTGCTCACGCAACGGCGGCAGGTGGATGTGAAACACGTTCAGCCGGAAATATAAATCCTGGCGCAACTGTCCGCTCGCCACCGCTTGCTCCGGGTCTTTGTTGGTCGCCGCAAGCACGCGCACGTCCACCGGCGTCTCCACTTTGCTGCCCAGCCGGCGCACTTTGCGGTCTTCCAGCACGCGCAGGAGCTTCGCCTGCGTCGGTGCCGGCATCTCCCCGATTTCGTCCAGCAGCAAAGTTCCGCCGTCCGCCAGTTCAAAGCAGCCAATCCGCCGCTCCGCCGCGCCCGTGAACGCGCCCCGTTCGTGCCCGAAGATTTCGCTCTCCATCAGCGTTTCGGGAATTGCCGAACAATTGATGGCCACAAACGGCCCGCCCGCCCGCGGCGAGAGCTTGTGGATCGTGCGCGCCACCACTTCTTTTCCCGACCCCGTTTCGCCGGTGATCAGCACGGAAGCCGAACTTGGAGCGGCCATCTCAATCACACGCATCACGTCCTGCATCGGTTTTGTGCCGCCCACCAGTTCCCCGAGCCGCCCCGCTTCGCGCAATTGCCTTTGCAAAACCAGCAAGTTCTGCGCGTCGCGTGCCTTGCTCAACGCGCGGTCCAGCAGCGCCCGCAGCACCGGCCCCTTCAGCGGCTTTTCGATGTACCAGAACGCGCCAGATTCAATCGCCGCCACCGCGCGCTCTTCGCTGCCCTTCCCAGTGATGATGATGGCAGGAACGTCTTTCAGGTCGTCGCCCAACTGCTTCAGCAAGTCCAGGCCATTCATCCCCGGCAATTCGACGTCGGCAATTACCGTATCCGGCTGGAAATTGGAGAATTTCGCCAGCGCCTCTTCCGCGCTCGCCACGCCCAGCACTTCGTAGCCCCACCTTTGCAACAACTGCTCGTAGCCCTTCCGCGCGTTGTCCTCGTCCTCGACAATCAGCACGCGGTCCTTGCGTTCTCCGGTTTCTACCGTGCGTACAGCTCGTGTCTCTTCTGCCATGCGGCTTCGCCTCGTCTGAATAAATACCACGATTGGCGCATCAATGGGGTGGGACCTTCGACTCTAACAAGCCCGCTACCCCGCTTGCAATCCTTGTAGCGCAGGGAGAGTCCGCGCTTGCCCGCAGTTTTCGGGCGGGAGCCCTGCGGCTTTTCTCCTGGGTTTGTAGGGCCCGTCCTTCTGAGGCGGGCCGCTCCCTCGTCCGTGTAGTGGCCGATCTTTAGATCGGTTCCTCAATTCTGTTTTTGCATTGCGGCAATCATGAATGTCGGCGCGCCGACATGATGCGTGCTTTTGCGCATCTGTGGAAATGATTGGACTTACGCAAAACGAGCTCGTGTGTGTGAGAAGGATTGATGCTAGTCCATGATGGACAAACATTTCCCAGCGCCGGAGACGCGGCATAAATTAGCCCAGCAAGCCTGCCCTGAGCGAAGCCGAAGGGTAAGGGCTGGGACCATAGCAGCCGCGATCCTGAGCGCCTTAGGTTCGCCACACTCAACTCAACATCCGTTGTGCCGTGTCCCCCCTCTTCTCCACCGCCTCTTTCGTGCGCGAAAAACCGCCACCAATCAATTATTATCTTGACAAGTCCTTCCCAATGAACTATACTTTCTTTCGTAAATACTTACGTCCAACCGCCGGGCCCCGCCCGGCCTTTTCTGTTCTATGCCCCAATCACATATATGCGCCAAATTTACTTTGATCGCCTCGAGGGCTTCAACAATGGCTTGCTCTCCTTTTGTCAGGGCCGTATGTCCTCAGAAATGCCAGAATTATGCCCCTAGAAGAGTAGCGCATAAGCTACAATTGAAGAAGAGGCATTGAAGCCTCGCCGAGGTGTTAACTAAAGATTAGAGGCGGTCAAAACTTTGGTTCTCTTTACAGCACAAGGAGCAGGGTGATACCCTTTGCCGCGTAGCTCATAAGCTACAATGAGCGTATGGTTCACCAGAATGCACAGTGGAAGCCCGCGAGAGAACGGTCCGATACTACCAGCGCACTTCCGGGGATTCCCCGTTTCGGGAGTGGCGCGCCAGTATTACTGACTTCGATCTGAAGGCGGCTATAGACGCGCGTATCGCTAGACTTCGCGGTGGGAATTTTGGTAACTCCAAACCGGTTGGAAAAGGAGTGTCTGAGTCACGAATCGATTTTGGTCCAGGCTATCGAATCTATTACAGTGCGACACAAGACGACATAATTCTTCTTTCTGCAGGAGACAAGTCCACCCAGGATGCGGATATCTTAGCCGCCCATGAATTTTGGGAAGATTTCAAAGCGCGTATAAAAAAAGAGCGAGCAGAGGAAAATGAAAAAAGAAATAGACTACAAGGCAGATCTTCTCGACGATCTCAGAAATAACGTCGGATATGCTGCGAAATATCTGTCTGCCGCTATTGCCGACTCCAAGGCTGCATTCCTTGTGGCCTTGCGCGACGTTGCAGAAGCACATGAAGGGGTCGGCCAAATTGCCACACAAGCACTAGTCAACAGAGAAAACCTGTATAGAATGCTTTCGGAAACCGGTAATCCCCGTCTGTCAACTCTTTTGCCTGTGTTAGGGGTTTTGGGACTCAAGATTACTATCGAACCCCAGGAGCCCCGCTCTCCACTCGAACCAGAGAGGACAATAGAGAGCGCAGGTATTCAAATCATCACGACGGGTAACATGGTGGCAAGTTCGACTGCAATGACTGCCACTTGGGGTACCACCACCACTTTTGCAGGCACTACACTTGGAGACATGTGGGACCGTGATGTTCCTGTATTTGAGGCCCGAGAAGTCCCTGTTTATCTATTGTTGGAGGAAGATACCTCCGAAGGGTTCACCGAGATCTAGCAAAGCAAAAATGGAGAAAACTAAAATGGCGAACGATCAGCCGAAGTCCGCGCAACTCTCGCAGGACACTGCAATCAGGAAGATTGAAAGGGTTCCCGACCCGAATCGCGTTGAGTTCTACTCGAACAATGTTCTTGTTGTCGGAACTCAATGGGACATTCAAATGTACTTCTCACTGGTGCACGAAGCAGAACCCGGGAAGTTTCTTGCGGTGGAGAGAGCGCTGGTAATCATGACCCCGGAACACGCTGCAAAACTTGTGATCGCGCTAAAAAAGACCCTTGAGGGATACGAGGCTTCTCAAGGCCCTATCAGGGACATCAAGATTATCGATCAACCGTCTGAATAACGGGGAACATATGGCGCTCTACAAGTACGGAAACCTATTGCAGTATTCCAGTCACGCAGCGTTCGACCAAATTCACCCGGCGGGTTCAATTGCTCCGTACTCAGGCATCTATCGATGTGAAGGCTGCTTTCTCGAACTAGCCTCGACGAGGGGGAATCCGTTGCCTCCGCAGAATCATCATCAGCATACCCTCGCACAGGGGCACATCCGGTGGCGGTTGGTAGTAACGCATCAATGAGGGTTCATGGTCTGGCTACTAGCAGATTTACATACCGTTTAGATGGAGGCTGGTCTTGAGTCAACGTAACCCGCACGCCTAGGCCAGACGAAAACCGCTCCACAAGCCAAAATTGGCACCCCAATTGTGCATTCGACTTTTCTTCGCCAACCCGCGCCGCTAACCCCCTCCAGAATCAACACTTTCAAAAGTGATAGAAAACAAACAACTTTATCCACCTTTAAAATCAACACTTACAAAAAAAGGGGGGGAGGGGTCAGCCCTCCTGATCGTCCCCAAACGCTCTCCGGCGTTTTCACTCTTCTACCCTTGCACTCTTTCACTCTTATACTTCCGACCTCCGGAGCTTTCTCACTCCTTCACCAGATACAACGCCCGCCCCAATTCCAACTCCATCTTCGCCCCCTTCGGCAAATCCAGCTCCTGCCCGCGCCCCGCTTCGATGAGGTACGCCTCCAGGGCGCCCAGCGCCGCAGCCTGGGCTCCCTCTTTCGCGTTCTTGTCCCTCACTCCCTTCATCGCGCCGACTGCCGCGCCCGTAGCCGCGGCCTGTCCTGCATCCTTCTGAGAGCCGCTGCGCCCCTCGATGACGCCCTCCTGCGCCGGTCCCGGCTTGATGCTGTGATCCCCCGGCACGCCCGCCACATCCGCCACGATGGGGAGCCTCCCAAACTTCGTGTGGATCTCGTCAAACGTCAGCCAGATCTTCGCGCGCCCCGTCAGCCCCGCGGGCTCCACGCGGCTGACGTGCCCGGTAATCAGAGCTCCCGCCGGCAAGTAGATTCCCTGCCCCGCTTCCAGCGGCTCCAGCGTGCGCACGCGAAATTCCTGGTTCTGCCGCGCCGCCTTGGTATTCATCTCCTCTTCCAACTTCACCAGGAAACGCGTACCCGGCGCGACCGCATACGTTTCGATCGGCAAGCCGCGACGCTCTCCGTCCGCGACTCGTGACTCTGGCGCGTAGGTGGTGGCTTGCGCTTCCGGTGGCGCGGCCTCGCGCGACTCCTGCGCCCCAGTACCCCTGGGCATCCACAATCCCCCAGCCATCGTTGCCAGGACCAAGCAATCCCTCAGTTGTCGCTTCATAGCAAACTCCCCCTCCTGCGGCGGGCACAGCTTCAATTGCAGAAGCAGGGCCACACATTGCAAGCATGAAGTACTCGTACCTATATGATTTGGAAGAAGATATTGACATACCCTAGTCCTCTGCTTGCACCCGCCTGCCTGCATCAACCTGCACAACTGTCCGCAAAGACTGGCAGCACCGTGGCCAGCCGCCGACGACAGATTGCCCGTAACCAATTCCTGTTTCGCGCCTCCCATAACATGAAGCCGGATTCGCGGACGCCTTGGCCCACGCACCACTGTCAGGGCAGCGGACTTCCCGCATCCAACAAGTTGGAGCGCGTCGTATTCTGTTCAGCGCCGCGACTGGCCGGATTAACCCGTTTGGAGGAATGACAGCACCATGCTGATTCGCAAGGCACCCGACTTGACGTACGCCGATGTCACCCCGAAATCGCTGTATCTCGACCGCCGCAAATTCCTTCGCGGCATGGGCATCGCCGGAGCCGCCGCGCTGGCGGGCGCGCGTCTGTGGAAATTCGCCTCGCCAAACACGCAAGCCTTTGCCGCAACAAAATTCGACGGCCTGATCAAAAGCCCCTTCAGCACTTCGGAGAAGCAAAACTCCTACAACGACGTCACCCACTACAACAATTTCTACGAATTCGGCACGGACAAATCCGACCCCTCGAAGAACGCCGGGAAATTCCGGACCTCGCCATGGACCGTTTCCGTTGAAGGCGAAGTGAATAAGCCGCGCAAATTTTCGGTGGAGGAAATCATCAAGCTCGCTCCGCTGGAGGAGCGCATCTACCGCCATCGCTGCGTGGAAGCGTGGTCCATCGTGGTGCCGTGGATCGGTTTTTCTTTCAGCGCACTGGCCAAGGCCGTTGAACCCACACCCAAAGCCAAGTACGTTGCGTTTGAAAGTTATTACGATCCCGGGCAGATGCCGTGGGGACGCTACGCGGGCATCCAGCTCCCGTACGTCGAGGGCCTGCGCCTCGATGAAGCCATGAATCCGCTGGCGCTCTTGTGCGTGGGCATGTACGGCGAATCGCTGCCCAATCAGGATGGCGCGCCCATCCGCATCGTTGTTCCCTGGAAGTACGGTTACAAAAGCGCCAAATCCCTGGTGAAGATTCGCTTTGTGAAAGGAGAGCCGCCTACTACGTGGAACCTCAGTGCCCCGAATGAGTACGGCTTCTACTCCAACGTGAATCCCAAGGTGGACCACCCGCGGTGGAGTCAGGCGAAGGAACGCCGCCTCGGCGAATTCTTGAAACGCGAGACGCTGATGTTCAATGGCTATGGCGATCAGGTTGCCAGCATGTACAACGGCATGGACCTGCGCAAGAATTACTGAGCCGCGATCCTGACCATGCGCGCAATTCTTACCAGCAAATGGACGAAGGTCCTTGTCTTTCTTCTGTGCCTCGCGCCGCTCGGCTCACTGGGCTGGCGCGCCATGCACAACGACCTCTCCGCCAATCCCATCGAGTTCATCACGCACGCCACTGGCGATTGGACGCTGCGCTTTCTTCTGATTACCCTGGCGATTACACCGTTCCGCAGAATCCTGCGCCTTCCGGATTTAATCCGCTTCCGCCGCATGCTTGGCCTGTTTGCGTTTTTCTATGCGTGCCTGCACTTCACCACGTATATCTGGCTGGATAAGTTTTTCGATCTTGCGGAGATGTGGAAGGATGTCGCCAAACGCCGTTACATTACCGTCGGCTTCACCGCGTTTCTGCTGCTGATTCCGCTGGCCGTCACTTCCACCGCGGGCTGGATTCGCCGCTTGGGTGGCCGCCGCTGGCAGCAACTGCACCGCGCCATTTACATCAGCGCCATCTGCGGCGTGATTCACTACTACTGGCTGGTGAAATCCGCGGTGATTCGGCCGCTCGCTTACGCCGCCATCCTCGCTGTACTGCTGCTGTGGCGCCTGGCCATAAAATACTGGCCCCAGCCGCAGCCTGCGGCCACAGAATTGCCGTCCAAGCCGCAACGCGCACAGGCCTGAACGCGCCGCAGTTTCTTGCATTAATGCGCGGCGCTGGCCGTTTTCGTGAGGAATTTCCCGATGCGCTTGAGCACTTCCGCGTACATCGCTTCAGTGACGCGGCCTGTCTGCGTATTCTGTTGGCTGGGATGATAGACGCCAAAGAGACGCGGCACGCCCGGGGCAATTTCTATTTCCGCGCCGTGCGCGAATTTGTAAGCCGCGCGTGAAGTGATCTTTCTATCCTGCTTCAAGATTTCCAGATACGCGTCCCATGCGATCTTTCCCAGCGCCAGCACTGCCGCGGGCCGCAAGATTTTCAGTTCGCTTTGCAAATACCCGCGGCAATTCAAAATTTCGCGCGGCAGTGGTTTGTTTGCCGGAGGCGCGCAACGCACCGCCGCTGCGATGTAAACATCACGCAGTTGCAATCCATCTTCGCGATTCTGCGAAGTCGGCTGATTCGCTAAGCCCGCTTTGTGCAGCGCCTTGTAGAGAAAATCGCCAGACCGGTCGCCGGTGAACACGCGCCCCGTACGATTTGCTCCATGCGCTGCCGGCGCCAGCCCTAAAATGAACAGGCACGCGTTGGCATCACCAAAGCCCGGCACGCCGCGTCCCCAGTACTCCCACTCGCGGTACGCCCGCCTCTTCTCGCGCGCCACTTTTTCCCGGTACTTCACCAGCCGCGGGCATTTCCGGCAGGCGCACACTTCTTCTGCCACAATACGCAACGCGGCTTCCTGCATCACTTGCTTCCTTTCAGCGCCGCGGCGATCAGCACGGCCTGATTCCTCTTTTCATCGTTGCGGCCATAGAGCAGCGTCACCTTTCCGTACTCTTGTTCCAACCGCATTATTTCTGCCAGCAATTCTTTCTTCCTCGCCAGTTCGCTGTTGTAACCCTTCACGAACTCGTCCCATTTTTCCGGATCGTGGCCAAACCATTTGCGCAGCGCATCGCTTGGCGCGATCTCCTTCATCCACAAATCCGCTTTGGCGCGTTGTTTCGTCAAGCCGCGCGGCCACAAGCGGTCTACCAGCACGCGAAATCCATCTTGTTTGGACGGCTTTTCATATACGCGTTTCACTTGAATCATGGCTCACCTCATTTGAAAAGTCTCAGCACTTCTTCGTGCAGCAGGCCATTGGTGCTGACGAATCTGCCTTTGTAGATGCTGCGTTCGCCGTCAATCGTCGTCGCCTTGCCGCCCGCCTCTTCCACGATGATGCCCAGCGGCGCCAGGTCCCACGGCTTGGAGACCCAGTCCAGCGCCGCGTCCACCGCGCCTTCCGCCACCAGCATGTGCTGCCAGAAGCCGCCAAGCGAACGGCTGTTGCGCGCGGCGTCCGCAAACTTGCGAATTTTCGCGCGCACCTGCGGGTCTTTGTTCGGCCCCGTGCCGGTCGTGAACACCATCGCGTCCGCCAGCCGCGCCACTTTAGAAACGTGAATGCGCTGGCCATTGCGATACGCGCCCTCGCCGCGATACGCCCACCAGCGCGTCCCGCAGCCAAGCTCTGGCGCCGATGCCAGCCCAGCTACAATTTCGCCGTTCTCTTCAATTCCCATCAGCGTACCAAACGTTGGGATGCCGCGCGAAAATTCTTCCGTGCCATCGATGGGATCGATAATCATCCGCGCGCGCCCGTTTTGTGAGGGAGCTTTCGCGCTTTCCCCGCCCATCTCCTCGCCTAATACATCCAGTGGCAGGCCGCTTGCCGCCACTTTCGCGCGCGCCATCGCTTCCACTTCTTTGTCCGCCGGCGTTAGCGCCGAGCCATCCTGCTTGCGCTCCACGCGCATCTCCGCCGCGCGGAAATATTTCACCGCGATCGTGTCCGCCTCCGCCGCAATCGCTTCCAGTAACGATTTGTACTTCTCCGCATATCCCATGACTCAGTCCTCATTCCTTGTGGCGCTGCGTAGCATCTCTTTCCTTGTGCTTGCCGTTGCTGGTCAGCCACCGCCGCCAACTCGCAATTGACACGCTCGCGCTCTCTCCCTAGCATACAAACTTATGCCCATGTCTGCCCACGCCAACACCGGAACCGTGCTGGACCGCATCATGGAATCACGCCGCGCGTGGGTTGAACACCGCAAGCGCGTTTTGCCGGAAGCGGCGCTGAAATATGGCGTGAAGGCGGCTCCACCCGTGCGTGATTTTCCCGGCGCGCTTTCTCGCGATGCCATCAACGTTCTTGCCGAGTTGAAGCCCGCTTCACCATCGCGAGGCGTTTTACGCGATCCGTTCGACGCTCCGGCACTCGCGCAGACGCTTGAAGATGCAGGTGCGGCCGCTCTTTCCGTTTTGACCGAAGAAGAATTCTTCCATGGCTCGTTGAAGAACTTGCGCGATGCCCGCAGAAGCATAGCTTTGCCCGTGTTACGCAAGGATTTTATTTTTGATCCGTGGCAAGTGTTGGAAGCACGAGCGAACGACTCGGACAGCTTTCTTCTGATTGTTGCCGCGCTGGGCGATATTCAGTTGCAGGAGTTAATTGCGTTAGGCCGCGAACTCGGCATGGAGCCGCTGGTCGAAGTTCACACGCTCGAAGAACTCACCCGCGCGCTTTCCGGCGGCGCCCGCATCCTTGGCGTAAACAACCGCGACCTGAAAACCCTTACGGTGCGCGTGCAAACTTCGTACGAATTGATCGAGCATATCCCCGAAGATTGCCTCGCCGTCAGCGAATCCGGCCTACGCACCCACGATGATTTGCAGAAGCTTCGCGCCGCCGGCTTCGACGCCTTCCTCATCGGCGAGCACCTGATGGTTGCCCCCGAACCCGGCGCCGCCCTTGCGCAACTCCTCACTCCGCCAACCCCATAGCCCGACTTCGCGTACACTGTTTGTTATGGTTCGGGTCAAGATTTGTGGCATTACCAATGCCGCCGATGCGCGGCTGGCTTCCGAACTTGGCGCGCATGCACTGGGTTTTAATTTTTATGAGAAGAGTCCGCGCGCGGTTTCTCCCGCGGATGCGTGGGGGATGCGGCGCAAGCTGGCGCCTTTCGTCACCGCCGTTGGAATATTCGTGGATTGGAAGCCCAGCGTCGTTACGGCGCTGGCCACAAGTTTGCGCCTGGATGCGGTACAGCTTCACGGCGACGAATGCGGGCGCAATGTGGACGATTGTTCTAAGCGACTGCCTGTGATCAAAGCGCTTCACGTGGGCCCGGAATTCTCAGAGAAGGAATTCGCGCGTTTTCACTCCGCCTCGGCGTTCCTGCTGGATGCCGCACCTGATGCGAGCACGCCCAAACAATTCGGCGGCACGGGCAAAACGATTGATTGGTCCCTCGCTCGGAAACTTGCGGCCCATCATTGCATCATCCTGGCGGGCGGCCTGACGCCCGAAAACGTCGCCGAGGCGATTCGTACGGTTCGCCCTTACGCCGTGGATGTGGCCAGCGGCGTGGAATCTCGCCTCGGCAAAAAAGATCCCGGCAAACTCCGCGCCTTTTTCGACGAAGTGGCACGCGCCCAACGCGACACTCCCTGACGAGCCGGCCGGGACTCCGCGCAAATCCCAACTCGCTGTACAATACTTGCTCCACCCATGAGCGCCCAACTCACCATACCCGCCACCACGCCGGGACGCTTCGGGCCCTACGGCGGCCGCTACGTTCCAGAAACGCTGATGGTGCCGCTGTTTGAACTCGAGCGTGTCTACGAACTGGCCAAGAGCGACGCTGCTTTTCAAGCGCGATTTCAGGATTTGCTGAAGAATTTTGCCGGCAGGCCCACACCGCTGCAATTCGCTGCGCGACTCACGGCAAAGCTCGGCGGCCCGCGCATTTACCTGAAGCGCGAAGACCTGCTGCACACCGGTGCGCACAAAATCAACAACGCCATCGGTCAGGGGCTCCTTGCAGTGAAAATGGGCAAGCCGCGCATCATCGCGGAAACCGGCGCGGGGCAACATGGCGTGGCCTCCGCCACTGTGGGCGCGCATCTCGGCCTGCAATGCACCGTGTACATGGGCACGGAAGATATGGCGCGGCAGGCGCTCAACGTGGCGCGAATGCGCATGCTTGGCGCGGAAGTGATTGGCGTGGAATCCGGCAGCCGCACGCTGAAGGACGCCATCAACGATGCCATGCGCGACTGGGTCACGAATGTGCGCACTTCACATTATCTGCTGGGCTCGGTTCTGGGCGCGCATCCTTATCCCACGATGGTGCGCGATTTCCAAGCGGTGATTGGCCGCGAAGCGCGCGCGCAAATTCTGGAAGCCGAAAAACGCTTGCCGACGCATCTTTACGCTTGTGTTGGCGGCGGCTCAAACTCCATCGGATTGTTTTATGAATTCTTGAAGGACGCCGAGGTGAAACTCGTCGGTATCGAAGCCGGTGGGCGCGGCAATGGACTTGGCGAACACGCGGCCCGTCTTGCGGCGCATCAGGGATTTACGGGCGCGCGGCCCGGCGTTTTGCAGGGAACCTACACTTACGTCCTGCAAAACGAAGATGGCCAGATTGCCTCAACGCATTCTATTTCTGCCGGGCTGGATTATCCCGCCATCGGCCCGGAACACGCCTGGCTTGCCGATCAGCATCGCGCCGAGTACGCTGCGGTGTCCGATCAAGCCGCGCTCGACGCCGCGCAGCTACTTGCTCGCACCGAAGGCATCATTCCCGCGCTGGAATCCGCGCACGCGCTCGCGGGCCTGATCGAGCGCCTGGCGCAATTCAAGCCGAGCGATCTCGTCATCATGAATCTTTCAGGCCGCGGCGATAAGGACATGGACACCTACACGCGACTGCTCGGGAAACTCACTTGATGCTGTGTTGGTACGCCGTTAAGGCGAAGCGCTGAATGACCATTGCTCTCGAAACTCGTATCACTAAATGTTTTGCGGATCTGCGCGCTGCCGGCGAACTCGGGATCGTCGCGTACATCACCGCGGGCGACCCTACTTTAGCCGCGACGCGTGAGTACGATTTGGCGCTCGCTGAGGCCGGGGCGGATGTCATCGAGCTTGGCGTGCCGTTCAGCGATCCTCTGGCCGATGGCCCGACGATTCAGCGCGCCTCGGAACGCGCCTTGCAGTCCGGCACGACGCTGGCGGGTGTGCTTAGGCTCGTGCGGCAGATCCGCGAATCCAGCCAGGTGCCACTGGTGCTCTTCAGCTACTTCAATCCCATTCTTCAGATGGGCCTGGAAAAGTTCGCTGCCACGGCTGCGGAAGCCGGCGCCGATGGAGTGCTGGTCACCGACCTGACGCCGGAAGAATCAGGGGAGTATCGCGAAATTATGAAGGCGCATCATCTGGACACGATTTTCCTGGCTGCCCCTACTTCCACGGATGAGCGTCTGGTGAAAATCGCCGCGTGCTCTTCGGGCTTTCTCTACCTGATTTCACGCACTGGCGTCACCGGCGCAAAGGACGAGTTGCCGAATGATTTGCCCGCACTTCTGCGCCGCGCGCGCAGCTTTACGCAGCTTCCCATCGCCGTGGGCTTCGGGATTTCGCTGCCCGGCCACGTTTCCGTTCTCGGCGGGCTTGCAGATGCCGCGGTGGTTGGCTCGGCCCTGGTCTCCGAAATTGAAAAGGCGACTTCGCCCGAAGCAGCATCCGCAGCCTTGCGCACACGCGTTCGCGCACTCAAAGAGGCGGCGAGAAGCGGACTCTCTCGCCGCGAGGTCGCGCCATGAACCTGTCCGACTGGCGGCGCCGCATCGATGAAATCGACAAAAAGCTTGTCGAGCTGCTCAACGAGCGTTCGCAATGCGCTCTGGAGACCGGGCGCATCAAGCAGGCATCGAATCTTCCGCTGTATCAGCCCGACCGCGAAAACGAAGTGCTGGCAAATGTCGAAGGCCATAACAAAGGTCCGCTGACCGACGCCGCGATTCGCCGTTTGTTTGAACGCATCATTGACGAAGCGCGTTCCGCGGAGCGCCTGGCCATGCATGGCGATCCGCCTTCAGAGGGAGAATCCAAATGACTCCGCGCAGCCCATTTTTCTGTTGTCGTTCACGGAGTATAGGAATTGAGGCCTAATCACCATGGTCATCATCATGCATGAAGGAGCTACGGACGAGCAGATCCAGCACGTGATTGATCGCGTGATTGCCAGTGGCTTTGATGTGCATCGCTCGACCGGCGCTTCTCACACGGTTCTTGGCGCCGTCGGCGTCCATCGCGATTTCGATCACCGCGATTTCGAGCTGCTCGAGGGCGTGCGCGAAGTGGTGCGCATCACACAACCATTCAAGCTGGCCAGCCGGCAGTTCAAACCACAGGGCACGGTCATCGATTTGGGCCGCGGCGTGAAGATCGGCGGCAGCGAAATCGTGGTTGCGGCGGGCCCGTGCTCCGTGGAATCGCCCGAACAAATCAACTCGATCGCGGAATCGGTGTCCAAAGCGGGCGCCAAGATTCTGCGCGCGGGCGCCTTCAAGCCGCGCACTTCCCCATACGCGTTCCAGGGCCTGGGTGAAAAAGGCCTGCAGATGATGCGCGATGCCGCGGACAAGTTCAATCTGTTCGTCGTCAGCGAAGTAATGGATCCCTCGCAAATCCAGATGATGGGGACGTACGTGGACATTTTTCAGGTCGGCGCGCGCAACATGCAAAACTATTTTCTGTTGCGGGCCCTGGGCGAAGTGCAGAAGCCGGTGCTGCTGAAGCGGGGCATGTCCGCCACGATGGAAGAATTGCTGCTCAGCGCCGAATACATTCTTAGCGGCGGGAATTACAACGTCGTTCTTTGCGAGCGCGGCATTCGCACCTTTGAAACCGCGACGCGCAACACGCTGGACATCGCCGCGATTCCGGTGATTCAGAAACTGTCGCACCTGCCGATCTTTGCCGATCCTTCGCACGGCACGGGACGCCGCGACAAAGTGCCGCCAATGGCGCGCGCCGCGATTGCAGCGGGCGCGGATGGTCTGCTTATTGAAGTACACAACGATCCCGATCACGCGATTTCGGATGGAGCACAGTCGCTTGATCCCATGCACTTCGCGCAACTCATGGGCGAACTGCGCATCATCGCGCCTGCTGTCGGCCGCCGCTTGACCTAACACACATGGCTCCTCATCTGATCCAACGCGTCACGATCCTTGGCACCGGCTTGATTGGCGGGTCCTTTGCCCTGGCCTTGCGCAAGTATGCGCCGGATATGCATATCGCCGGGTGGGATCGTGCGGAAGTGGTGCAACAAGCGCAGAAGAGTGGCGCGCTGAACGAAGGCTTCTCTGATGCGTTGGCGCCTGCACTGCGCGACTGCGATCTCGTCTACATCGCGTTGCCGATCAGCACCACAATGGACCTGCTTTCCGAAATTGCGCGGCATGCGGCCTCGCATGCACTGGTCACGGACGCTTCCAGCACGAAGCAGCGCATCACGCAAGCCGCCGCGGAACTTTTTCCTCAGGAGGGCGGGCCGTATTTCCTTGGCGGGCATCCGATGGCCGGGCGCGAACTTTCCGGCTTCGAGCACGCCGATGCGGACCTTTTCCGCAACGCGACTTATGCGTTGACGAGCGACACGGGAGAGATCCGCGATCCACGGGTGGTTGCTTTCGTGAAAATTCTGGGGAAAATGGGCGCGCGCCCCGTGTGGCTCGGCGCAAAGCAGCATGATTACGCGGTCGGTCTGGCCTCGCATCTGCCGCAGCTTGCGGCCGTGGCGATGGCGTCGTTCCTTTACGATCACCTGGACGAGAACGGCTTGCCGATTACGCTGGCGGGACCGGGCTTGCGCGATTCACTCCGCCTGGCGGGCAGCCCGTATTCTACATGGCGCGATATCGTGCTCACGAATCGCGAGGTGCTCTCGGTTGCGCTCGATTTGTTCGCCCGACGCCTCGATGATCTTCGCGAACGGCTGGGCTCGCGCGAACTGGAAGCTGATTTCAACTCCGCAAACGAACTGTACAAACTCCTGCGAAGTTTGTGAAATGCCGAACGCAATTCTCCTTTTGAGGCGCACCTTCGTGTGAGATGGCTTGCTTTGTTTGCCCGTGGCAAGCTACCTGTGGCCACGTTTCGCAATCTCTCCGGCTGGGGTAAACTTCGTATCCGACAGGATTCCTATTGTGGACAAACGCATTGCATCGGCGGATGACGCCATCGGCAATCTTCGCGATGGCATGACTGTGCTGATGGGTGGGTTCGGGCTTTGCGGGATACCCGAAAATTTGATCGCCGCGGTGCGCCGCAAGGGGACGAAGGACCTCACCATCGTCAGCAACAATGCGGGGGTGGAGGATTTTGGCATCGGGCTGCTGCTGCAGAATCACCAGGTCAAGAAGATGATCTCGACTTATGTGGGAGAGAACAAACTCTTCCAGGAATTGGTCCTGAGCGGCGAATTGGAACTGGAGATGAATCCGCAGGGCACGCTGGCCGAGCGGTTGCGCGCGGGCGGAGCGGGCATTCCAGCGTTTTATACGGCGACGGGGTACGGCACAATCATGGCCGAAGGAAAAGAGGCGCGGGAATTCGACGGCCGCCACTGCGTGATGGAACGGGCGCTGCGCGGCGATTTCGCATTTGTGAAGGCGTGGAAGGGCGATCGCTGGGGCAACCTGATTTTTCGCAAGACCGCGCGCAACTTTAATCCCATGATGGCTACCGCCGCGGATTATGTGATCGCGGAAGTGGAAGAATTGGTCGAGCTGGGCGAGTTGCCGCCGGATCAGGTGCACACGCCGGGGATTTACGTGGACGCGATTTTGCAGGGTTCGAATTACGAGAAACGCATCGAAAAGCGCACCGTGCGAAAGGTATGATGATCGACCTTCGGGCCGGACTTGGTTTGACTGTTAACAGCGAACTGAGGACAGTGGACTTTTTATGCCGCTGAGCGACGACCAAAAACGCGAACGCATTGCCAGGCGCATCGCACGAGAGTTGCGCGACGGCTACTACGTCAACCTGGGCATCGGCATGCCCACGCTGGTGGCGAACTATGTGCCCGCGGACATGGACGTGATCCTGCAATCGGAAAACGGCATGCTTGGCGTGGGCCCTTATCCGCTGGAAAGCGAAGTGGATGCCGACCTGATCAACGCGGGCAAGGAAACCGTTAGCGAAATACCCGGCAGTGTGTATTTTTCTTCCGCCGATTCCTTTGCGATGATTCGCGGCGGGCATGTGGACCTGACGGTGCTCGGCGCGCTGCAGGTGGATGAAAAAGGGACGCTGGCCAACTGGGCCATCCCCGGAAAAATGTTGAAGGGCATGGGCGGAGGGATGGATCTGGTGGCGGGAGCGAAGCGCGTGTTCATTGCCATGGAACATGCCACGCGCGACGGCAAGCCGAAAATTCTGAAGAAATGCACGCTGCCGCTGACGGGCGTTGAAGTGGTGGATCACATTGTGACCGAGTTGGCTTTCATAGATGTGACGCCCGAGGGGCTGCTGCTGCGCGAACTCGCTCCCGACGCCACCTTCGAGCAGGTGCAGTCGCTCACGGAACCGATGTTACTCCTGCCACACGGCGGCCTGGTACCCATGCCTACCTGATTGTCACTTGTGCGTTAATCCACCATGAAACCAAAGAAGAAGCTCCGACAGACGACTCGCAAGCAGAGCATTCGCCCCGCCCTGATTCCCATCACTCCGGAGATGCAACACTGGTCGGCGTTGCTCGAAGAGGAGCTGAAAACATGGCCGGGAGTGGCAGCCAAGCGCCTATTCAGTTTCCGATCTTTCTATCGCGGAAAAAACATTTTTGCGGCGCTTCCGCGCTCGCGTTCATTCAACAGCCCAACTTCCATCATCTTCAAGTTCAATCCCATGCCTTCGGCCCTTTCAAAGCGCGGCCAGGCAGATTCGCGCATCAACTTCAATACGCGCATTTCCGGAACAGGATGGGTTTCCTTCGAACTGAAATCGGAGGCGGATCTTCGTGACGCGTTGTGGTGGCTCAACCACGCTTACGAATGCGCCAAAGCTGGTGGCCGCTGAAGGAGTGCGCGTCTCCTTCTCGACACTTGCGCCGCTTCTCTCTCCCCCGGGCGGGTACCCTGGGGTAAACTAAACGCAGCGATTTTCATAAGGCGAACATGAAACCCGATTCCATCGTTATCATCAGCCTGCACTCCCCCAAGGAAAAAATCTGGGGCATCCTGATTGACCTGAACACCAGCGGCGTAACCATCCGCGGGATCGATCTCAACTCGTTCGATCATTTCGTCAGCCAGATCAACCAACTGGATGCCGAGCGAGTCGGGCTGCCCACCGTGTTTTTCCCCATGCTGCGCGTCGAACGCATTTCGCTGGACGAGCCTTCCGGCTCCATCCCTTCAATGGCGGAGATTTTTGAACGCAAGATCGGCCGCACGCTGACCGATTATCTCGCCCAGTTCGCCTGATCTGGGATATCCTGACAGCCAATGAAAGTCCGCATCTGGACCGTACCCAATCAAATCACGTTTCTGCGCCTCGGCTTTTTGCCGTTTTTTCTGGTCCTCATTCTTTACGAGCAATACCGGTGGGCACTTCTGGTGCTGGTGTGCGCGGCGCTGACCGATGTGGTGGATGGGCTGCTGGCGCGGCGGCTGGATCAAAAATCGGCGCTTGGCGCGTACCTCGATCCCATCGCCGACAAATTGTTGCTGTCTTCTTCCTTTGTGGCGCTGGCGATGGAAAAGAAGATCCCTTGGTGGCTGGCCATTTTCGTTTTGAGCCGCGATATTTTGATGCTGGTGGTTGCCGCGGTCATACTGGTGATTCAGGGCTACCGGCCATTTCCTCCGAGCCTGCTGGGCAAGGCGACTACGTTTTTTGAGATTTCGCTGGTGTTTTTCACGCTGCTGGCCGCGTCCTATGGGAATGAGAGGGTGGGCCTGCTGTCGCACTATTTGGGGTACATGGTGGCCGCGTTCGTGATTGCTTCGGGCTTCCACTATTCTGTCGTTGTGGCGCGGCGGCTGCACTTGTCGTAGATGGCCGAGGTTGGTCCTGCCGATTTTGCCAAGATTCCAGGTAAGAGACGCACATTTCACCGCAAAAGCGGCGGCTAGCCGCCGCACTCCACATTAGTGCAGGAGGGGACGGATGCGGCGTAGCGCTGCGGCAAATTGGTCGGCGTTGTAGGCGGAGGGATTTTCGAGTTGTTGAAAAAGCGCGTTGATGGCGGCGCGGGCTTCGGGGGCATCGGAGGGATTCGTGTCCTTGCTATAGGCAATGTACAGGGAATCTAGCGCCATGGCGGCTTGTTCCGCGGCGCGTTCGTCGGAAATGGCGATGTTTTCCGCGTCGTCGGCGATGCGCTGGAGCATGCGCAGCGTGATGGCCTGATCGTAGGACATGGTGGAGAGTCGCTCCGCGATGCGCTGGGCCAGCGGCGCGGCAGCGGCGGCGGCGTCCGCCACGACATGGCGATCGGGATTCAGCTTGCTCATTTCCGTGGAGACGGTCACGAGTTGCCGGTCGAGTTCCTGGCCGTTCGCGGAATCGATTTGTTTGGCGAGCAGGCGAAAAACGACATAGCGCGAGGCGTTCCACGCGGGATCGCCGGGGCGGCGGCCTTCGTAGCTATGCTCCTGGCGCCAGCTATCTTTCGCGGCGCCCAACGAATGATGGCAGGCAAAACAGGAAAGCTCGGCGTACTCCGGCCAAGGATCTTTTTTGTCGGCGCGTTCGCCGCGGGCACGCCACGCCAGGCGATCCATGGAAGCGCTGAGTTGGACGGCCTGACCGGTGCTCCAATCACGCACGCCGGCCCACGCCGCTTCCTCCACAGGTTTGCCGGGAGCGGATTCGCGCGGCACCTTCCAATGACGCGGCATGACCGCGGAAAACGAGTCCAGCTCAAAATACAAATCGGGATGGCCAACGGCGATCATTTCGTGATCAACAAACTTCTCTTTTGTGCCCAGGTGGCATTCCAGGCATTTCTGCGTGCGGCGAATCACGTCGCGCGTGTCTTGCATGCCTTGGGTCACAGATTTTTCGTGGGGCCAATCGCGCGTCGTGTGCGGACCAAGCCAGGCTGAAGCTGGGCCGTGGCAGGATTCGCAGGAAACGCCTTCGGCAATTTCAAAGGAACGCCCGCGCTGCTCCGGGGTGGTATAGAGCGCATGGCACGCGAGGCACTTCGGCGCTTCTTCCGCCTTGCTGCCGAGCTTCAAGATGCGCGCCATGCGTTCGCCAACATCGCCGGTGAGCGCTTGATACGCGCGGCTGTGCTTATCCTGCAAAATCCACGTGGAATATTCGTTTTGGAGAATGCGGCTGCCCGCGATGGGCTTCACGCTGCCGTGGCAACTGGTGGCGGCGCAGGAACCGGGGCCGATGTACCTGATTGGCTCTGGCGTATCCGTGGCCGCGGAATCCGCCGCAGTCATGCAAAGAAAAACCCCTGCGAAGAGCAGCGCGAGGCGCGAAAATCCTTTGTGGCAGCGAATTCGCATGCGGTGAGACGAAAAACGTCTTTCCGCTTATAGCGTCCGTCGGTCCGCAAGTCAACCGGAAGCGTTGGCTTTTTGGGGGCATTGCGCGAAAAGACAACGGGTGGCGCTTTACTTCCGGCGGCGCTGCCCCTAGTATGCGTCAATAATCTGAACCCCGAATCGCGCCGGGGGATATCGGCACGTGCGGCGCAGTTTTGCGAGAGACTCCACCGTGATTTTTGACGAACTGCGAGCCATCCAACTGCGCTATGGGTATCTGCCAAAGGCGGAGTTGCAGGCACTTTCGCAGCGCACACAGACTCCGCTGTATCAAATCCACAGTGTTGCCAGTTTTTATCCGCACTTTCACTTGGCCCCGCCAGCGAAGGCGGAAATCCACGTTTGCGCGGACATGAGTTGCCACCTGAATGGGGCTTGCGAACTGCGTGCCGCATTACGGAGGCGCTTTGCCGGGGCACGGCCCGAAGATGTGCAGATCAAGGACGTGAGTTGCCTGGGACGCTGCGATCAGGCCCCGGCTGTGGCGATTAACGACCAGATTTTCGCGAACATCACGCCGGATCGCGCTGAAGACCTGGTGCGACGGGCGCTCCGCGAAGACGAGTTGCGGGCCGACCAACTGCACGAGGGCCGCGTGGCTTGCGCTTCGGATCCTTATGGCGACCGCGAAAAGTATGGCGTGGTGCGGCGGTTAATTGCCACAAAAGATTGGGATGGCGCGCTGGCCACGCTGAAAGAAGCGGAGCTACGAGGATTGGGTGGCGCGGGATTTCCGACTTCGATGAAGTGGGACCTAGTGCGCAAGCAGGCTGAGCCGGTGAAATACATCGTGTGCAATGCCGATGAAAGCGAGCCGGGAACGATCAAGGATCGCTTCATCCTCAGCAACCTGCCGCACCTGGTGATCGAAGGCATGCTGATTGCCGGGCTGATCACGCGCGCCAGGAAAGGCATTCTGTATATCCGTCACGAATATCCGCTGCAAGAGGAGATTTTTGGCGAGGAACTGCGGCGCTGCACAAAAGCCGGGCTGCTGGGCAAAAAGATTCTGGGCAGCGAGTTCGATTTTGATTTGGAGATATTCGTGAGCCCTGGCGGGTACATTTGCGGCGAGGAGAGCGCGTTGATCGAAGCGATCGAAGGGCATCGCGCGGAGCCTCGCAACAAACCACCCTTCCCCGGGCAGGTGGGTTTGTGGCAAAAGCCCACGGTGATCAATAACGTCGAAACGTTTGCGAATGTGCCGCAAATTCTGGCGCGCGGAGTGGAGTGGTACAAAACCGCTGGCGTCAACGGCTCGCGCGGACTGAAATTTGTTGGCGTCAGCGGGCACGTGTCGCGGCCTGGCGTGTTTGAAGTTCCCATGGGCACGCCGATGCGCGAAGTGATTTTCCAGCACGCCGGCGGAATTCGCGGCGGGCGCGCGTTGAAGGCGTTTGCGCCATCGGGGCCGTCGTCGGGCTATTTGCCGGCGTCGATGATGGATGTGCGGCTGGATTTCAAGGCGCTAGCGGAGGCCGGATCGATGCTGGGGTCCGGCGCGATTGTGGTGTGCGACGACACGACATGCATGCTGGACATGGCGCTGACGGCCGTGCGCTTCTACCGCAACGAATCGTGCGGGAAGTGCGTGCCGTGCCGCCTGGGCTCGCAAAAGATGGTGGAAATGCTGACGCGGTGGACGCAGGGCGGCGTGAGCGGAGCGCAGTATCGCGCGGACCTGGCGCTGCTGGAGGAATTGTCGCAGGCCATGAGCCTGACTTCGATTTGCGGGCTGGGACAGATTGTGCCGGCGCCGATTCAATCGGTCCTGAGACATTATCGGGCGGAAGTGGATGCCCATGTGTTGAAGGGGCAGTGTCCTAGCGGGATTTGTTTTTCGGAGAATGCGCGGATGCCGGAATTGGCGCGGGTGGGAATACGGCCGTAAGAGAGAAGATTGCGCATTGAGGATTCAGGAAGAATGAGATGCAGGGTTTGAGCTTAGTTAGGGCTGAGGTGGTGAAAGCGGCGGCGAGCCGCCGCACTCCAAGATGAGCGCGACGAATACAAATCTGGTGGAACTGACGATCGACGGCAAGGTGGTGCAGGTGCCTGCTGGAACGACCGTCTACGATGCGGCGCGCGTGCATGGCATCGCGATTCCCACGCTTTGTCATTTGCAGAATCAGACGCCGGTGGGCGTGTGCCGCTTGTGCGTGGTGGATTCGGGCGCGCGGGTGCTCTCGGCGGCGTGCGTGCGGCCGGTCGAGCCCGGCATGAAGGTGTCGACGAATTCGGAGAAGGTGCTGGCCGCGCGGAAAATGCTGCTCGAACTCTTGATGGCGGATCACCCTTCGCCTTGCGCGCGGCAACAGCATTCCGGCGATTGCGAACTGGAAACGCTGGCGAAGGCCGCGGGAGTGGGCACGCCGCGATTTCCTCGCCGCACCGTATCGCGCGGCGAGGATGATTCGTCGCTGGCGATTGCGGTGGATCATGATGCCTGCATCCTGTGCGACCGCTGCATTCGCGGTTGCGACGAAATCAAAAACAATTTTGTGCTGGGCCGCATGGGCAAAGGATATTCCGCCGGCATTGCGTTCGACCTGAATTCACCGATGGGCGATTCCACATGTATTTCCTGTGGAGAGTGCATGGTTTCTTGCCCCACCGGCGCGCTGACGAACAAAGGCGTGGCGGGCGTGGCGATTGCCGCAGGCCGCGATGCGCAAAGCCTGACGGCGGAGGAACTTCACAACCTGCCTGTGTTCGCCGGCGTATCCGGCACATTTTTGGAACTGAATCGCGGCGCCATTGTGAAGAGGCGTTTCCGCAAGGGCGAAGTGATTTGCCGCGAAGGGGAGTTCGGCTCAACAGCGTTTTACATTTTGGAAGGCAAGGCGCAGGTGGCCATCGCTACGCCGATTGCACACGTGAAGACGCAAGGGGGCGCGCAGGGATTTTTCAAGCGGCTGACGAGCGTGCTGGTGGGGCGTGAGGAGGACAAGCGCGAGGAAGAAGCGCGCGATCGCAGCATTCCCATTGATGCGTCGGTGGATCTTTCCTACGGCAACCCGGTAGCGGAGCTTGGCCCGGGCGATCTGTTTGGCGAAATGACCTGCATGAATTTCTACCCGCGTTCGGCGACTGTGCGCGCGGAAGGCGATGTCGTGGCGTACGAGATGTTGCGCAACGTCCTCGACATCATGATGAAGAACAAAACGTTTCGTGCGCAAATCGAGCAGAACTACCGGCGGCGCGCATTGGAAACGCACCTGCGCGGCGTGCCCATGTTCGCGGACCTTTCGCCGGATTTTATCGAGCACCTGAAGGAGAGCGTGGAATTGGTGCGCTATGCGCCCGGCCAGGTAATCGCACAGCAAGGCGAAGCGGCGGACAGCTTCTACCTGGTGCGCATCGGTTTCGTGAAAATCTCCGAAGAATATCCCGGCGGAGAAATGGTGCTGGCGTATTTGTCGCGAGGCGATTATTTCGGCGAAATCGGCTTGCTGGGTGGGGGCGTGCGCACGGCAACATGCACGGCGCTAGACCACGTGGAAGTGGTGAAGATTCCCGGCGACGATTTCCGGCAGATGGTGGAGCGCTTCCCGAATGTGCGCGCGGGACTGGAAGCAGTGGCGGCGGAGCGGCGCGCGGCGAATGCGCAGCGCATGCAGATGGTGCACAGCGTCCCCATCGAACAGTTCCTTTCGCAGGGGCTGATGGAAGCGCAAAGCCTGTTGATTCTGGATTTGCAGAAATGCACGCGCTGCGATGCCTGCGTGAATGCCTGCGCGGATGCGCACGACGGCGTGACGCGGCTGGTGCGCGAGGGATTGCGCTTTGAGAATTTCCTGGTGGCTACGTCCTGCCGGCAGTGCCGCGATCCTTTGTGCATGGTGGGCTGCCCTGTCGGATCAATTCGGCGGCGCAATTCGCTGGAAGTGATTATCGAGGATTGGTGCATCGGTTGCGGATTGTGCGCGCGGAATTGCCCCTACGGCAACATCAACCTGCACCCGTTTCAAGTGCTGGCCGAGGATCCGGAGCATGCGGGACGGCGCAAAGCGGTGGTGCAGCAGAAGGCAACTTCGTGTGATTTGTGCACGCAGCTAAAGGAGCCGAGTTGCGTGTACGCCTGCCCGCATGATGCCGCGCATCGCGTGGACCCACGCAAATTCTTTGCCAGCATGATGGGCCCGGAGCAGAAGCAATGAGGGCAGAGCGATGAGGATGGACGCGACACAACGCGGCTGGGCCTGGGGCTCGCTGGGGATTCTTGTGGTGAGCGCGGTTGTGTATGTGGTGTACGCGCTGAATGCGCCAGCTGGACCGCGCGGCGGAAGCGCCATTGGACTGGCGTTCGGCATTGTCGGCTTCGCGTTCATGATTTTTGCGGCGCTGCTTGGTGCGCGGAAGCGCGTGCCGACTTGGCGGCTGGGCCGGGCGCAAGCTTGGATGCGCGGACATTTGTGGCTGGGATTGCTTAGCTTGCCGATGATTTTATTTCACGGCGGATTTCACTTTGGGGGAACGCTTACGCGCGTGCTGATATGGCTCCTGATCATCACCGTGGCGAGCGGAGTGTTTGGCGCGGTGCTGCAGCATTACGTGCCGCGGATGATGACCAACGATGTTCCGCTGGAAACAATCTACGACGAGATTGCAAATGTGCGCACTTCCCTGCGCGAAGAGGCTGACCGCGCGGTGGAAGCATTGTGCGGTTCGCTGGGACTTGTGAAGCGCGACGATGCCGAAGAAATGCGCGCGGGCGGATTCACTGCTTTGCGGCCCATTGCGGCAAGCGCGGTGCCGTTGCGGACTTCCGCTGCGGTGAGTGCGGGCGCAAGCGCCGCGGTGGCTGCCGCGCCGGAAGTGGTGCTGCTGAACGAGGAACAATGTGCGCCACTGACGCGTTTTTACTTACAAGAGATGTGCGCGTTTCTGGAAGAGCCGATGCGTCGCGGGCAGCGCCTGGGGGATGCGGAAAAAGCGAAGAACGCTTTCGCGGCTTTGCAAACGCTGCTGCCGGCCACCGCGCAGGAGACGTTGAAGGAATTGGCGGAGATTTGCGACGAAGCGCGCCAGTTGGTGCGGCAGGAACGATTGCACCACTGGCTACACGGGTGGCTGCTGGTACACATTCCGCTTTCGCTGGCGCTGATTCTGCTGGGCGCGGTGCATGCGGTTGTCGCCCTGCGGTATTAGAAGAAGTGGATAGTGGCGAGTGGCTAATAAGAAGGGCAAAGACTCTACAGAAACGTCGGAAGGGGATGGCGAAGAGGTCACAGAGAAGCAGTGGCGAGAACACGAACAACTAAGAAGCTGGCGCAGCGCATCGACCTGAACTACTTCAAGAGGCCGACGCCGTACAAGCGCGCCAAGCTGTGGCTCTGTGTGCTGGTGCCACTGCTAGCAGTGATGTGGATCGCCTGGCGGAGCCTTTCCGGTGATTCGCGCGTTTATTCGAGCGGCCGGATGAGCGAACCACATGCAGTACTGGAAAAGCAATGCGCCGCGTGTCACGTGAAGAAGGCCGGTGAGTATTCGGCCAGTGCGCTGGATAGCGTATGCCTCGGCTGCCACGACGGCCCGGTCCACCACGAAAATCAGGTGAAAGCACAAGTACCAGCTTGCGCCTCGTGCCACGTCGAGCATCGCGGGCGCATCAACATTCGCGCCGCCAGCAATCAGGCTTGCGCCGAATGCCACGCCGATCTGCGTGTGGCCGGCAGCAAACCTTTATATTCACACATTCGGAGTCTTGAAGATGGACATCCAGAGTTCGCTTCCTCTGGCTCAGGCGCGAAGGACCCCGGAACCATTCAATTGAATCACGCGATTCACATGAAGCCAATACGGCGCGGGCCGAACGGCCCGATTGTTCAACTGGAGTGCGGAGATTGCCATCGGCCAGCAGCAGCGAATGGGCAGTGGCCGTATGCAGACGCTGCCTATGCGGCTGCTAGCGTCTCGTACAAAACCGAGGATGAAATCCTTCGATTGAACCAGCAGATTTTGCCACAGCGGCGCGGATTAGTTGGCCGTGAGTATATGGAACCAGTAAAGTTCGCGACAGCATGCGCCGCATGCCATCTGCTGACCTTTGATAAGCGATTCGAGGAGGGCGTGCCACACGACAAGCCGGAAGCGGTGAATTCTTTCCTGGTGAAAGAATTCAGCGAGTACATTGCGGCGCACCCGGAGGCGGTTCGCGAAATTCAGGAACCCGAGCGCAGGTTGACGGAAGAGCTGCTCTTACCGCGCACGCAGTTGCTCACACCGGCGCAGTGGGTGAAGGAACGCACAGCGGTTGCGGAAGAATTGCTTTGGGGGAAGACGTGCCGCCAATGCCACGCACTCACCGGCGGGCAACTGCAGGACAGCACGCTTGGCCGGTGGGAGGCCGCTTCCGCTCAAAATGCAGCGGGCGCGCCCCCTGCGAGCGCGCGTTCAAACACAGTGGAAGTGCCGCTACCTGTGATCGCCCCGGCGAAGATTACGATACGGTGGTTGCCGCACGCTAAGTTTGATCACGACGCGCATCGCAGCTTTACGTGCACGAGCTGCCACGCGAAGGCGCTGAGCAGCACGGAATCGAGCGACGTGCTGGTGCCGGGGATCGAGAATTGCAAGACTTGCCACGCGCCGGGGCCAGAGCATGCGGAGTCGCGGTGTTTTGAGTGCCACACTTATCATGATTGGTCGAAGAGGAAAGAGGTGAAGCCGACGTACACTTTGCCTGCGCTGGTGAAGGGCGGGAGATAGGACTTCCATTTCGGATTTGGGCTTCGCGGGGGGATTTGCTGCTTGCGTTACATCCTCAAAAGCGGCGGCTAGCCGCCGCACTCCAAAGGTTAGCGGTTGACTAGGGACATCATTGCTTCGGGATAGCGCAGGCCCGCGGCGGCTCCCTTGGGGGCTACTTCTTCGATTCGCCGCAAATCATCGGCGGCGAGCATCACCTGCAACGCGCCCGCATTTTCTTCCAGATATTTGCGGCGCTTCGTGCCGGGGATGGGGATGATGTCTTCGCCCTGCGCCAGGAGCCACGCCAGCGCTAGCTGCCCCGCTGTACAGTGCTTCTCACGGGCCAGCGATTCCACGCGCGCGACTAGATCCAGATTCTTCTGGAAATTCTCGCCCTGAAAACGTGGGGAGAACCGCCGGTAATCGTCCGCGGCGAAATCCTCGAATTTCTTGAATTGCCCGGTGAGGAAACCGCGGCCGAGCGGGCTATAGGCGATGAAGGCAATGCCGAGTTCCCGCGTGGTCTTCAGTACTTCGTCTTCGGGGTCGCGCGTCCACAAGGAATACTCGGTTTGCAGCGCGGAGATGGGGTGCACGGCGTGCGCACGGCGAATTGTGGCAGGCGAGGCTTCGGATAGGCCAAGGTAACGCACCTTTCCTTCGTGGACGAGGTGGGCCATGGCGCCGACCGTTTCTTCGATGGGAGTTTCGGGATCAACGCGGTGTTGATAGTAGAGATCGATCACTTCAACGCCTAGCCGCTTCAGGCTGGCTTCGCAACAGGCGCGCACGTATTCCGGCTTGCCGCTCACACCGCGGACCTGCGGGTTGGTGGGGTCGCGCATGATGGCGAACTTGGTGGCCAGAAAAACTTTCTCGCGGCGATCGCGAATGGCCTGGCCGACGAGAATTTCGTTGTCTCCGTAACCATAGATGTCGGCGGTATCCAGGAAATTCACGCCGAGTTCAATGGAGCGATGGATCGTGGCAATGGATTCGGCGTCATTGCGCGAGCCATAAAATTCGGACATACCCATGCAGCCAAGGCCCATGGGCGAAACAAGCGGTCCGATCTTGCCAAGTTTGCGGAGTTGCATGGGAAGCCCTCAATCGGAGATTGCCTTCGTTTTGATGATTCGCTTCTCTGCGCGGATACATGATAGAAGAAACGCGGGCACAAGAGAAACAGATGAGAAGGCATATCGGCGAGATCCTGACGGCGTTTCTATCCGCGGCTGCCAGCGGAGCCGTATTTTTGCTGGCTCTCCACCGGCAATCGGCAGGGAACTCCGCTTTCTGATTATCCTGCAGCCTATGTACGGGGAAACAAATGCTCAGGTGTCCGGTGCGGCGGGTTTGTCCAGATGTTTGACCAGCAGAACTTCATTGCCCTGCTCGTTGAAAAGCACTTCGTCGACAAGATTCTTTGCCATCAGGATCCCGAAGCCCCCCGGGCGCAGGCCAAGCGATTCGCGGACACTCATGTGGCAGAAAGGGTCGTCGGGGGGATTGTTCAGGGCGGCGTGCTTAAGTTCCTCGAGAGAGAATCCCTCGCCGGGATCTTTCACTTTGCACATCACGGTGCGGCTCGTATGCACATAAGCCACTTCGACAAACTTAGACGGATTCATCTTGCCGCCATGCTCGATGGCATTGAGAAGGATTTCGCGAAATGCCGTAGCGACTTCTTCCTTTTCGGGGTCAGGGAGATCGGAGGATTCGCGAAAAAATTGCGTCAGACGGTTGGCAGTCAGGACGTCGCAGCGAACGGACAAACGCACCCAGTCCGGTGTTGCAGAGAGGATCTCGATCCCATCGTCCCAGTAGGGCTCGGTCATCGCCGCATCGATCATCTCCGCAAGCCGCTCCGTGGAAAAGGGCCTGGCAAAATAGCTGAAAGCCCGCTCTTGAATGGCGGCAAGGACGTCGCCTGGGATGAATTCGTCGGTGAGGATGATCAAGCGCGTGTGTGGACGCACCAGGCGCAAGCGGCGCAGGAGTTCAACGTCTTGCTGGCCCGTGGTGTTCACGCCCGTGACGATCAGATCGAAAGGCTGCGTCTGGGCCAACTGAAGGGCTTCCTTGTTATCCGCCGCAAAATCGACAGTACAGCCCCGGGCAGCCAAGATGTTCGTCAGCAGCTGATTGGTCTCCGGGTTGGACTCCACCAGTAAGACTCGAGGTTGTTTGGAGGACGGGGGGGAAGGAGCGGAGGGCATGGAATACGGGTTTGTGTCCATACAGACCTCGCACACTGCACTCTCCGGGCGGCGGAAGGAATGCCGTGCGCATCAAGAATGCAGGAAGAAGAGGGGGCGCGCAAGAGGCGCCCCCCGCAGGAATCAGGAGAGGTCGCTGGTCATCAGGAAGAGCGGCTTCATCTCGAAGCTCTGATAGACCGGACGCAGGCGCTCGGTATTGTAGTGCTCCTTGACGTTGACGACTTTCTTCGTCGCGGTGACGGTGTCAATGGGCATGTTGTCATAGCGGCCATTCTTCAGGACGACCAGGCGTCCGTGAATGCGGTTGAGGATCATGTCCAGCGCCAGATTGCCATAGGCCATGGGAACGATGGAATCGATGGCGTCGGGATCCCCGCAGCGCACCAGGTAACCAAGCTTCTGATTGATGCACTCAATTTTCTTGCCGCCGTTGAATTTGGCGGAAAGCCCGGTGATTTCCTCGGCAACCAGGTCGCCAATGCCGCCTAGTTTCTTGTGGCCAAAAGCGTCCGCAGCGCTGGTCTGGAAAACCATCTCGCCACCCTCAAACATCGCGCCTTCAGAAACCAGCACGATCGAGTAATGGCTGGGATTGCGATTGCGGTCGTGAACCAAAAGGTCTGTGAGCTGTTCGATGTTGAACCTGTGTTCGGGAATGACGCAGCGATTGGCCGCGCCTGCCATCGTGGGAAGCATGGCAGTGAAGCCGGCGTAGCGGCCGAAGACTTCGAGAACCAGGAAGCGCTCGTGGGATCCCGCCGAAGTGCGCAGCGAGTTGGTCATCTGAATGGTTCGGGTGACACAGGTGCTGAAACCGATGCAGTAGTCCGTGCCGGGAACATCGTTGTCCATGGTCTTGGGGATGGCGACAACGCGCATGCCCTCCTGGTAGAGGCGCACGCCATAACTCAGCGTATCGTCGCCGCCGATGGGGATCATGTAATCGATGTTCAGCCAGGCAAGGTTTTTCAGGACCTCCGGCGTGAGATCGTTTTTCTCCGCGTTGTACTCGCCTTTCAGATGCTCCGGAACATTGTTCTTGCTGACGCGGCCGGGATTTGTGCGCGAGGAATGGAGGAAGGTGCCGCCGGTCCTGCCAGCGCGGTTCACGATGTCTTCCGTGAGCCGCTGGAAGTTGTCGGAGTTGTCGTGCTTTTCGTCGCGGACCAAGTCCACGAGTCCAGCCCAGCCACGACGAATGCCGATAACATCGTAACCTTCGCGGAGCGCGCGGAACGTCACGGCACGGATCGCCGGATTTAGACCGGGGACGTCTCCGCCGCCGGTGAGGATACCAATTACGCCTTTCTTTACGTTGATGTTAGCCATAGTGCAAGGATCGCCTTAGTGTGGGATAGAGAACCTATCATTATGTAAGAAGAGAAGGAATTAAGAAAGAGCGTAATGCGAGGGAACTTTGAAGTTAAAGAAACCGCGGCGCTTACGGCTCGATGCGCGTGCCCAGCACTTGCAGAAATTTTGCCAGCCACGCGGGATGCGCAGGCCAAGCCGGCGCGCTGACGAGGTTGCCGTCCACTAGCGCTTCGTTCATGGCCAGTTCGGCAAACGTGCCACCTGCACGCGTGACTTCCGGCGAAACCGCAGGGTAGCAACTGCACTTCTTTCCTTGCAACACACCGGCTGCGGCAAGCACTTGCGCTCCATGGCAGATGGCGGCGATCGGTTTGTCAGCGGTGGCGAAATGTCGCACGATTTCCAGCACGCGGGGATTCAGGCGAATGTACTCCGGGGCGCGGCCCCCGGGTATCACCAGCGCATCGTATTCCTCCGGGTTAATCTGATCGAAGGTGGCATTGAGCGAAAAGTTGTGGCCGCGTTTTTCGGAGTAGGTCTGATCGCCTTCAAAATCGTGGATGGCCGTGCGCACCGCTTCCCCAGCTTTCTTGCCTGGACACGCCGCGTGGACGACGTGGCCGACCATGAGCAGGGCCTGGAAGGGTACCATAACTTCGTAGTCTTCAACGAAATCGCCAACTAGCATCAGGATGTTCTTACGGGGCATGGCAACCTCCTGGGAAACAGCAAGCTTAACAAATTGGAAGCAAACTTGCTGTTTCTGGCTGGAACGCAAGGAAATCGTCTCAACTTGCGATCATTTCGATCGCCGAATCGGTTGGTGAGACAATCTCGGACCTTGCCCGCAATATGAGAGGCAGAGACCTCTGTAATCACTTGAAAATAGTGAGGTTCGCCGTGGGGGAGATGATATGAAAATTAACTCCGAATGGCATGGAGTTTGCCTCTGGATGGGCGTGGAGGATCTTGTTGTGCGTCAACTCTCGTTCTGCCGGGTAAAGCCCGGAAAACGCGTTTGCTCGCTTGCGCTTCTGATGGCAGCTTTAGTGTTGACATTCGGTATTTCGCTTCGTGCACAGTCGGCCGACGGGGATTCCCTGCGCCGGGTCAAAACGGCGGTTACACCCGAGTATTCTCCGTTAGCCAAGCGGCTGAACCTCATCGGCGTCGTGAAGGTGTCGGTGGTCATCGCGCCGGACGGCAAGGTCAAACAAGCGCACGTGATTGGGGGCCACCCGGTGCTGGCCGTTGAAGCGGAAAAAGCGGCGCTGCTGACGAGATTTGAGCCCGGACCGAAAGAGACAACCCAGATCATCGAATTCCGCTTCGGATCCTGAAGCGGATTCTCCCGTAGCAATAAGTCACGCCGTGCGTCCCCGGCTGCAATCCGGCATTGGCGTGGTTGTGCGCGCCTGCCGGATTACTGGGGTTGCGCAGAAACCGGCAGATTCGATTCCTCGATGGTCAGCGTGTCGGTGCGCGTCTTGTCCCACTCCCGCAGAGTCAAGCCGCGAGTAGCAAAGAAACGGCGGATTTTGGCGGAATCCCAGCGAAGCACTTCCTCGAGTACGGGCACGAGAACGCTCATGGCGTTGTCGCTGAGGACCGTGCGGCGGGCGACGCGGGTGATGAACTGCGCTTCGGAAACAGCGATGGTGAGGCCATCGTGCTGATTGACGTGCATCATGACGGGCAGGTCGGAACTTCCATCGCCCATGTAGATGACACTGTCATGACTGATGCCAAGGTCGGCGCGCACTTCTTCGAGCGCGGTAATTTTACCCCAACCCGCGGCGGCCCGGATGATGGATTGCACCTCGCCGGTGGATTCGTTGAAGCGGAAACGAGTGCCGATAATATGATCGGGCGGCACGATGCCCTCCAGCGCCGATTGGATGATTTCCTGCGGCGCCGCGGAGATGACGTAGAACGAGAATTTGTAGCCGTCGGAAAGATTATCGAGCGTGCGCGCGAACAGATCGACGTCGTGTTTGAGACGGATGCGCTTGCCCGTTTCGACCAGATCCGCGCGCCTGACGCGGCGGAAATCCGGATCGTGCAGAATCAGGTAAGAGAGTTCCGCACCCTGCTGCACCAGATGAATCTCGGATAAGCCTTTCACCTTGTCGTGAAAGCCATGAAAGCCGATGAGTTCGCTGAGCGCGACTCCTGAGTCGTTGAAGCTTAGGGTCTGGTCAAAATCGCTGGCCAGAAGATACTGCTTCACCATGAGAAATACTCCTTTTTTCTGCCCGCCACTGCGAGCGCGAACCGGACTGGCGGCTCGGACCTTGCTTCCAGTTACACGTTAACCGCATTGAGGGTGTCTGCTCCACTCATAATTTTGATGTGTGCTATGCGAAGAAAACGTGAACGATTAATTAGATATTGATTAGATGCGGCGAAAGGGTAATGGGTTGCAAGAAAACGAGTTAGATCTGGAAGCCACTCTAAAATGAGAGAGTTGTGGCGAAGCAAATGCGGAAAATTGAATCGAAGAAAAAGCGACAGGGGTTGACAAGTACTGGTCTGAAGGGGAACCACCCAAGTGAAGCCATTCATCTGCAATCGGGCTTAGATCGTAGCTTCAACCGTGGTCACGCTCAGGTAGTGTCCTAATTTCGATCTCCAGTGCGATGAATGGCTTCTTGATTGGCAATCGACGGAAATAGTACAATTTCACGCGATTTCAGTAGTTCAGTCTGATGATCACCAGCATCCACACCCTGATTTATTCTGACGATGCCCCCGCAACGCGCGCATTCCTTCGCGACGTCCTCGGTTGGCCCTACGTCGAGGATGCGCTGGGCGGAGGCGCGGGTTGGCTGATCTTCAAGACCGGGCGGAGTGAGATGGGCGTGCACCCGACCCACAGCGTCTACGATGGCAAGACGTTCGAATCGCCGCGGCACCATCTGATCTCCCTGATGTGCGACGACATCTCACAGACGGTCGCTGAACTGAAGGGCAAAGGAGCGGAGTTCCACGGCGAAGTTCAGGATCACGGGTACGGACTCGTGGTCATGATGGCCGTACCTGGCGCGGACGACATCATGCTTTACGAGCCCAAGCATCCGCTGGCGTATAGCCTTTGACCGATTGAACGGGCAACTAACTCACTCCTACCTTTTACCCTTCGCAAGGCATCGTTCAAATTAGGACACCACCCACGCTCACGGAAGCTTGCTGGGGGACTTTTTCGCCATGCGCCAGGCCATCCTCGATATGCAGGCGAATCGCATCCTTGATGTTCTCGACGGCTTCCTCACAGGTTTCGCCCTGACTGTAGCAACCTTGTAGCGCCGGGCAGGAAACGTAGTAGCCCTCCGAGTCCGCTTCAACGACGATGGGAAGAGTCAGGTGTCTCATAGCTAATCATAAACCACGCCGCTATTTGTTGGACGCGGAAGATGCAGTGGAAGAATGGAGGCGTTCGACGGGCTCGTCGGTGACGGTGTAGAGCTTGCCGTTATGCAGGTAGAGGCGCTGAGTTTCTTCACGATTGAGAGGACGGGCGCCGCGACGGCCGAAGACAGCCAGTTGGTTGCCGGATTCGTCCACGGCGCGGTCGCGATCGATGCCCTTGGAGATGGCCAGGGCCGGGCCTCTGGTGCGGGCGGTGGCGATAAGTTTGGGCGTGGGGCGCGGGCTGAAGCCGGAAAAATGAGCGGGATCATCCCACGGGGAAAGAATTTGCAAAACGCGCAGGCCATTTTTGCCGTCGGCAACGAAGGCGAAGGCGCTGCCAGCAACCATGCCAATTTTCACGTCGTTGACATCGTCGAGCTGGCCATTTGCCGTGAAGAACTGATCCAGTTTGGGAGCTTCGGGCTTTTCGATATCAATCAGCGCTAGGCCTTGTTTGCCGGCGGAAACGTAAGCGTAGGTGCGCGCGACATAAATGTTACGAGCATCAGCTAGAGGCACTATTGCGTTGGCAATGGGCTTTGGTTGCGCCAGGTCGGTGACGTCCAGAACTTTCATGCCGTCGCGATCCACCACAAAAGCGTAACGGAATTGCACGGCGATGCCGCGTGGATCGTTCAGAACAGGCGCGCCAAGAGTTGCGGTGATTTTTGGCGCGAGGGGATTATCCAGGTCCACGACCACGAGCGCCTTGTCCGTAAGGACGTAGGCAAACGTGCCTGCAATGATGATGCGGCGGGCACCGGTCAGCACGCCATTGGGATTGAAGGCCAGGCCGCGCCTGAGGAAATTGTTCGTGGGGTTGCCGTCGAGCAGCGTGCCGACGCCGGGGCTCTTGGATTTCAAGTCGGGATTGCCGACCACGACCAGGCCTTCTTCCTTGTCGGCGACATAGAGGAAACCGTAGAGCAGATGGATGGGCTGCTCCTCGTTCTCCTTGACACGCGTGCGCAGTGGATCCACGCCGAGAGTGGTGGGGGAAGCGACAGCGACGGCATTTTTTGTGGGCAGATAAAACTTCTGGCCGAGGGGCGAGACCGGCGCGGTGGTGATGCGCTCGGAGAAGCCTTTGTTGTCCATGTTGGCGATGTCGTAGATGCGCAAGCCGCGCTTTCCGGTGGCCGCATAGGCGTATTCGCCGCGTGCCTGAATATCCAGGACGTTGCCTTCGTGGCGGGCAACGGCGAAGAGTTCACGATTGTGGGCGACGAACTTCTTGAAATTGTCGGGATAGGCCACGCGCTGAAGATCGCTGCCGTAGATGGTTTCGGGCTCGTCATGTTCGGCGACAGCAACGGCTTCAAAGCCCTTGTTGCCGGTGGCCACATATATATAGCGGCCCATGAAATTCATGAAGTTGGTGCCCTGAAGAAGGAGTTGCGCCATCCAGGCATTGTTGTCGTTGGCGGCGCTGACATGGCAATCGCTGCACTGCTTGGTCTCTTTCGCGCGGACGGTGTGCGGCACAAAAGTGCTGAAGGCCTGGCCGGAAAAACCCTCGGCGGAAATGGTCTGCTGCGTGTAGTAGAGCCACTCGCGATTCGCATTTTGCGAACTGACCAGCACGGCGCAGGAGGAGCGCGCCGGTGCGATGCGATGGCCGGTGACGGTGCCGTCGACGCCAAGGAAGTAGGCATCGTCGCGCAGCACCTGGAAGTTGTAGCTGGTGTAATTGCGCGTGGTGAGGCCTTCGTTGTGCAGCATGGGCCTGCGGACATTGGCGGTCATCTGAAGATGGCAGCCGAAACATGTAGGCGTCCAGGATGTGTGGCAGGCGTAGCAGGTCATCGAGGAATTGCCGTGGGCGAGTTGCGCATCGTCGGCGGGAGTGTGGGATAAAGCGTAGCCGTCTTTGTTCATCAACTTTGCGCGATAGGATTTCAAACTGAAGTGAGGATTACCCGGCGTGATCGTGTCCATGGTCTGCACAATTTCCCACTCGACGTTGGGATCGGTCATGGAGCGCTGAAAGAGCTTGTCGCCGCGCCACTCGAAACGGCGCAAGCCCGAAGGCGTGCGCAGCGCTTCCAAGTGGCGGCCACGCGATTCGCCGGGACGCGCGCCATCAGGAGCGGCTGGGCCCGAAGTGAGCAGGGTGGCTTTCTGGCGAATAGTGCCGTGGCAATCCACGCAATCGATTTCGACGGCGGCGCGAGGTTCGCCGTAAATTTTACCGTTGCCGTGGTTGTCTTGAGCAAAGTGGCAATCCACGCACTGCATGCCTTTTTCCAGATGAATGTCCGCGAGATGCACGGCCTTCTGGAAACGCTGCGGATCATCGAAGGGGATGGTGTGGCCATCTTTGTCCAGCCAATTCCCTTTCCGGTCGTGATTGTAAACGCCACGGAAAATCCAGCCGTGGCCGTGAAAATCGGCGAATTGCGTGGTCTTGAGTTGCGCGTTGAATTCGGGGCTGCCGGTTTTCTCGAGGAACTTGGAATCGCCCCACAGGCCGCGAGCGGCGGCGGCTTCCGGATTGCTCAGGTTGGACTGGTATTTTTCTTCTTCCGTGGGATTGTGTTGCTGTGCGGGATACATCTTGTCCGAATCAATTTCGTTGTCCCACCAGGTGAAGCCGAAATAGGTGGTGACCATGTTCGTGCCGGGATGGATATGGCAAATCATGCACTGGCTGGAAGGAATGGCGCGGGTGAAGGCGTGCTTGATGGGGTGGCCGGATTCGTTCTTAGGGATTGTGGGGTCGAGGGAGGCGCTGTAGCCCAGATGGCCGAAGGACGCGTAAGGTCCGGAATGTGCAGGATCGCGGTCGTTGGCGTAGATGACATGGCAGGCAGAGCAACCGCTGGAACGGTAATCGCCGGGATGATCGTTCGTGCCGGGAAGCGAAAGGACGGGATCGAGAAGCCGCGTTTTCTGCAAGCCGAGGAAAACGGGATCGGTGCGCAGTTCGGTGCCGAGTCCGCGATTGCTGAGTTTGTCGTCGGGCTTGCCGGGATTTTCTTCGCGCGTGGGATTGCCGGTCTCGGCCTTTTCTCCGCCGCCGCGCTCGAAGACGCGGAGAATGTTGCCCGGTTGCGAAATCTCCCAGCGATAGAGCGGCGTCAATTCTGGAATCACGCCCTTGGTGCGAGTTTCCTCCGGCGTTGGAGGAGGCACGGTTTTCAGAGATTGCGGAACGCCGTCGCGATTGTAGCTCTCGCCAAAGCGCGTATTTTTGTAAGGGATGCCGCCGTTATTGTAGAGCGCGGCGCCCCAGAGAAAACCAGAATGGGTCATCATGTTGGTGGAAACCGCGCGGGTCTCATTGGGGTGACAACCTGCGCTGCCGCAAATTTCCGGAGCGACGCGCAGATCGCCGGGATTGACGAACTTGACGTATTCGGCAGATTCCTTTAGCCATGCCGTGTAGGCGCGCTCTGGGGTCGTGGTGCGATTTTTGAAGAAGGCCTGGCGGGGCTGGACGTGCGCCTTTTCCTTGGCGGCGTTGTATTCGTACGAATTGGGAGCGGTGCCGCTAGCGACGCTGGCGGAAACATTTCCGCCGTGGCAATCGGTGCAACCGAGATGCACGCCTTTGGAAGGATGCATCGTCGGCTCGTCCGTCGCCGTGTGGCAGGAGATGCATCCGGAGGATTTGCGATCGGCCTCTTCCTGGGATTGGCCGCGGATGGGGTTTTGAGTTTCTTGCGCGGAGGCAGAGGCAATTCGCGAGTGGGCGTCGAAAGTTGCAAGGAATACAGGAATCGCAACGACAAACAGAGCAATCAGCGGCGTACGAATGTTTCGCGAAGTGAGTTTCGTAAGCAATGACGATCCTTTTGTCGCGCGCATGCTGACAGCCCTCAAAACGTAAACTTGGCCAGACCAAACACAGAAAATTGCGTGCGGCCGGTATAGATATCACGAAAGCCTTGATCGGGCTGCAGCATCGCGGCGCCGCCGGTCAGCACAAGATTCTCCGAAAGCGGCGGGCGATACTGCACGCCGACGCCGAGGTCTTCGCCAATGGTGTGCCGGATGGTTGACTGGAAGAGCACATATTCCAGCGGTTCCGTGCGCATGAAGCGCAGGAAATTGAAGTTCGCGAAGCCCTTGAGCTTCGGCGTAATGTTGAAATCGGCGCCCGCGTTCGCCAGAAAGATTCCAGGATTCACGAAATTGGACTGACCCTCGTTCTTGCTGGAGCGCATGCTGGGAAGGAGACTGTCTTCGGTGGTGAGCTCCACACCCGAGCCTGTCAGACGAATGGCTTCACGGTTCCAGAAACTGAAAAGGCCACCGGCAAAATTCGGCAGATCGTCGATGGAATCGAAGCCGCGAGCGCGGCCATCGCGCGGGTTGGCATCCCCGGAGGAATAAAAGGTGGAAATGCGGTAACGAATCCAATCGCGATCGAGGGAAAGTTCCGCGGCGGCCATTTGCGCATTGATCGTCACGGGACGCCCGGCGATGGGGTTGAACGTGTCTTCCCCAACTGCCTGGTAAAACGCGTGCGTGAGGTTGAGCCGTTTGATGTGGCCGCTGCCCAGCCATCCGAAATAGCCGACGCGAATGCCGTGGGGGATGGGGCCAACACCTTGATTCACAACATTGCCGATGGGCGCAGGGCGCACCAGAAAACCATTGTCATCGAAATGGATGCTGGGATCATCCTTGTTCCATGCGGCAACGAATTCGGCATTGTAACCGGGGAAGAAAAAATCCTGCAGGTAGGCATTGCCGAGAACGACCTGCTGGTGGCGGCGATCGAAGGTGTTCAAGCCGCTATTGGTGTTTTTCTCGAGCAATTGGAAATAAGCGGCGTTGTATTCGATGCGATTGCTGTGAAGATTGCCGAAAACTCGCACGGCGGGCTGTTCGTCAACAAAAAGAAAGCCACGAAAATCGGCGTTGAATTCCTGAATGCCGGCGCGCACGGAGACAAAATCGTAGTTGGGGCTGAGGTCGTGAAGCTTCACTTCCGCGAAGGCTTCCTGCAGGCCGATGTGCGAATCGAAGTGCGAGGTGCCCCTGCGCACATCCGGGCTGACAATACCCAACTCCTGGACGTCGAGGTAGTTGAGACTTACCTCGGGTGTGATGCGAATGCGCCAATCCACGGGCTTGAAAGAAGCGTCACCATGGAAGAGATCGAAGCTGAAGCGAAAAGTTTGATCGAGAAAGAATTGTTCGCCGCGCCCGAAGAATTGCGCACTGCCGGGTTGCGCGGCGCTAACGCCGCTGGGAGTGGGCACGCGGCGCCCATCGAGAAAAGTTTCCGCGGAGGCTGTGAAATCGAGGAAGACCTGTTGGCCAAGCAGTTCCGGCCAGATGGGTTCGTCGCCCTTGAAGCGATTGCGATTGAACGGGTCGTACCAGCGCGGCTTGACGTAAATGTATTCGCCCAGCGCGGCGTAACGGCGATATTCGGGCTGATCGAGCGTCCAGCGATTGGGCACTGCATTGAACATGTCGGCGACGGGCGGCAGGATATCGGGGGCGAGTTCCAGGATGTAGTTGGGATCGGAATCGAGGCGGTTTCGGAATTCGCGATAGGAACCAAGTGACGGGGGAGTTTCCGCCGGCAACGCAGGGCCGAGTTCGGGGTGGCGTGGGAGACGCGATTGCATTTCCACCTGCGCCGCGGGGACAAGCGTAATTTCCAGCGTGAGCACTTCGTTGGCGTTGGCGGCCAGCGAGCCGACGTGAAAGGTAGCGTAACCTGCGGCTTGCACGTCGAGCTCGTATGAGCCGGGAAGGACCGGCACAAGGCGAAATGCGCCGTCGCCGCCCGTCAGAACGATAAGCGGCTGGCCCGTCTGCAGATTCTTCAATTGGACATGCGCGCCGGCAACGGGGCGGTAGACTCCTTCGGAAACTTGTTGACGAACGACGCCATCGATGGCCGATGAGGTGAGCGCTTGTTGCCGCGGAATGCGTTTCGGCGGACCGGCTTCCTGCGTGACGTTCACGGAAGGCGGAGTGGGCTTAGGCTCTTGCGCGGCAACAATGAGAGGAAGCGCGACGGAAACAGTGAAGGCGATGGCGGGGCCCAGCCGGGACGTACGCGAATTGAGCGAGAAGGCAACGCGCATGCTCGTTGATCGGTTGAGCCAATTGGCCGTTTGCAATACCTGATAACTAAACAGGATTCAGCGGCGCCGGGCAACCCTTTTCCGCGATGCCTGCGAATAGACGATAACGTCCCGAGCGGATGGCGGACCGTTAGCAATAGGCAGCATGCGCAGGAATGAGCATTGTTGCGCTCGTGTGCGGCGTGTTACCAACGAGAAGAACCTTTCATGGAACACGTCCTGAGAAAACCAGTGGAGTCGCGCCGCGCATATGATCAGCGACGGAAAACGCTGGCGTTCGGTATAGTGCTGGCGCTTTCGCTGGCATTGGCGCTGGCATTCGTCTTGATTGGATGCGGCAGTGTGACTTCCACAAGCGGCGGCAGCGCTGCCGTACCGCCTGTTGCGTCCGCGTTGAGCGCCATGGACGTGCAGAACATTGTGCAGGCCGCGGCCACGGCGGCAGACACAAACACGATGGTGATCGCGGTGGCGGATCGCGGCGGGGCGGTGCTGGCGGTCTATCGCAAGCCTGGGGCGGGCACAACCGACATTGGGAATTTTGGAGCTGCGGTAAATGTGAATGACCTGGCGGTGGGGCTTGCTCGTACGGCCGCGTATTTCAGCAACGATCAGGCGCCGCTCTCTTCGCGCACGGTGCGCTTTATCAGCGGCATACATTTTCCGCCGGGTGTGACGGATGCAGCACCCGCCGCGCTGTACGGAATCGAAAACACGAATCGCGGGTGCACGCTGACGACGAGTTATCTGCTGGGGCAAAGTGTGGCTCCGTCGCTGGCACTGGGTGGCGGCACGGGGCTCGGGATCATCACCGGGAAAGCGGATTTGCTGGATAGCAATGCGAACGCCGTGAACCCCGGCGGGGTGCCGATTTTTCGCGGCGGCGTGGTGGTGGGAGGAGTGGGAGTGGCGGGAGCGACGCCCGATGTCGCCGAGTATGCGGCGTATGTGGCGGCGACGTCGAACGGCTTTGGGCCGACGCCAGCAGCGCCCGGCGTTGTGTTTATTAACGGGATCGCGTTGCCGCTTGTGAACCAGACGACGCAGCCCGCTGGCGTAAATGCGGGAACATTCACCGGGACATTTCTGGTGGGGCCGATTGCCAGCGCGGGCCAACCGCCGGAGGGTGACCTGGTGACGCCCGCAGCGGGGCCCCTGGGCGGACTGAGCGCAACCGATGTGCAACAGATTCTGAGCAACGCGGAAGCCATCGCGGAGCAAACGACCGCAGCGATCCGGTTGCCGTTGGGTTCAAAGGCGCGCATGGTGATTGCCGTTGCGGACCTGGACGGCACGATTATCGGGCTGCGGCGTATGACCGATGCTACGGTGTTCAGCATTGATGTGGCCGTGACCAAGGCGCGCAATATGGTCTACTTCAACGGCAGTTCGCGGACCGCCGCGGATTTGAATCAGGTGCCCAGTGGAACCGCGGTGACGAATCGCACCATCGGATTTGGCGCGCAACCTTTTTTCCCGCCGGGGATTGATGGGACAAGTCCCGGGCCGTTTTTCAATTTGTACCAGCAGGATGTGGCGAATCCCTGCACGCAAGGATTTCAGGCAGGCCCGCCAAACGTCAATAAGAGCGGCATCGTCTTCTTTCCGGGAAGTGTAGGGCTGTATCGCAATGGCCTGCTGGTGGGAGGGTTGGGCGTGAGCGGCGACGGCGTGGATCAGGACGATTACGTTACCGCTGGAGGCGCAGCGGGATTTGAAGCGCCCACACAGATTAGGGCCGATCAGATTTTGATTGATGGCGTGCGGTTGCCGTATCTGAAGTTTCCGCGAAACCCCACGAACTAACCCCAAGAATTAATGGCTGGAAGATGGATCCGGCGTGGAGGCAACGTTGGCGTCGAGGAGCCAGCGATGTTGCGCGTCGCCGGGGGCATAGCAATTGCCGTCGGGGGCGTAGTTGGCGGCACATTTGGCGGTACGTTCTTTGCGGCGCGGTGATTGGGCATACTGCCAAACGCTGGCGGCGGAAAAACCGCTCTGTGCGGGGGATGGCGGATTGGCCGGGAAAGTGCAACCGGGGGAGGGCGGGCACACGTCATTGAAAACCCAATAGACCATCGTTCGGGAACCCATGTGGGTATGAATGTCTTCGGCGGTCGTGATGGCGATGCCCGCACCTTCCTCAACTGGAACACCTGAGCAATACACGCCCGGGCGAAATCCGGCGTGTGAGAGGGCTTCACTCCAAGCTTGGAGGTACTGGTGATATGGAGCCGGTAGCCTGCCACCTTCCTCAACGTCCAGGAAGATCACCGTGCCTTTGGGGAAGCCTTCCTGTTGGGATAGGGTTGCAGCGGCTTGCGCGTCCTGCGTGCCTTTCTGGTGTGCATCATTGGGATTGTGGAGGTTGCGGCTGTCGCGGGCGTTAAAGAGTACGACGAAGCCAAATCCATGCGATTTCAGGAGCGCGCGCTTGCCCTGCCAGGAGTTGCGCTTTTCGCCCGGAGGCGGGCCGAGCCAGTAGCTGATGAACGAAAATGTTTTGCGCAGGACAGGGAGTGCATCATCGCCGGGGTACGCATTGAGGTCGAGACCTAAATAGGCGCTGGAAGGCGACTGTGGTTTAGCGGCTGAGTACGAGAGCGCGAGCGCCAATGTCAGGAGTGCCGCAGCAAAAGAAAACTGGAGAAGCGCGCGCATGTGGTGACTCTACACCATCGGGAAGGACAAGTTAGAGAGAATTACGCGTCCATATACTGGGCTTCGCCTTTGCCGAAGGACCAGTTTTCCCACGAGACTTCGACCAGATTGATGAATACATCTTCGGGGCGCACGCCAGGCGTGGCGGCCAGCAGCTCGACGATGCGTTTGTACAGCTTGCGCTTCTGCTGCGGCTTGCGCCCGGAACTCAGCGTGATTTGGATAAAAACGATCTTTGGCGAACGCTTTACGCCCAGGTATTGGGGGTCGTAGAAAAGGTCTTCGGGCGAGTGTTCGCTGACGACCTGAAAGCGGTCGTCGGGAGGAATGGCGAGGGCATCGATCAATGCTTGATGGACACCATCGGCAATCGCTTGGCGGTATTGCGGGGAGGTGCCTGAAAGAAGGTCAATGCGCACAAGTGGCATAAAGATTTCTCCTGCAGAGTTCGATGCGGCAAAGCGTGTGTTAGCTATCGGGAAAATCGTATCGCGATTCAGCCTTCGCGGAGCTTGTGGCCGGTGAGATTGCCGAGACCGTCGTAGGCGGCGTATTTGTAGAGTTCGCTGAGGGTCGGATAGTTGAAGACCTGCTCAATGAATTCGTCGATGGGAAGCCCCTTATCCAGGACGAGCATGCCGATGTGAATGAGTTCGGTGGCCGATTCGCCGATGAGGCTGACGCCGAGCAGTTTGCGATCGGTGCGCGCGAAGATGAGCTTGAGCATGCCGGAAGTGTCGCCGATGATATGGCCGCGGGCGTTGTTCTGGTAGAGAGAGCGACCGACGCAATAGTCAATGCCCTTTTCCTTGCAGGACTCCTCGATTTCCCCGGCAGCGGAGATTTCCGGAATGGTGTAAATGCCCATGGGCAGGAGGGAGGGCACGCGCTCCTTATATTTGAGGCCGAAAGCGTGACAGACGGCCACGCGGCCCTGTTCCATGGAGGTGGAAGCGAGGGCCGGGAAACCGATGACATCGCCGGCGGCGTAAATATGCGGTACGGCGGTGCGATAGTGATCGTCAACGGTGATGTAGCCTTTGTCGTTGATCGCTAGCCCCACCTTATCCAGGGCCAAGCCATCCACAGCGGCGCGGCGGCCCGCAGCGAACAGCGCCGCCTCAGCGTCCAGCGTCTTGCCGCTTTTCATAAAGAGGCGCGCGCCTGAGGAAGTGTTTTCCACTTTCACGGGGCGCTCGTTGAACCACAAGTTCATACCCAGAGAAACGAAGCGATCGCGCAAGCGGCCGGCGATTTCCGCGTCGAGAAAGGGGAGCAGGCGGTCGCGGCCGTCCACCAAGGTCACATCCACGCCGAGCGCCATGAAGATGGAAGCGTATTCGCAGCCGATGACACCGCCGCCGATTACGGCCAGGCTCCTGGGAATACGATCCATGCGCAGGAAAGTGTCGGAATCGAAGGTGTGCACGTCGTCGAAAGAAATCTCCGCGGGGCGATGGGGTTTGGAGCCGGTGGAAATCAGAATGACTTCCCCGCGCAGATGCCGCGTGCCCTCCGGACCGCTGACGGTCACGGTGTGGAGATTCTCAAAGGAGGCCTGGCCGTGCACCAGCTCGATTTTGTGGAGTTGCAGGTTTTTCAGGATGCGCTGGCGCTCCATTTCCACGACGGTGCGCTCGTGATGCATGAAATCATGAATGGTGAGGTTTTCCTTGAGCGAGTAATCGATGCCGTAGAGGCCGCGCTGCTTGAGGCCGGAAAAATACAGCGCGGATTCACGCAAGGTTTTGCTGGGGACCGTACCCGTATTGATGCAACTGCCGCCAACCGCCTGGGCGCGTTCAATCACGGCGACACGTTTGCCGAAATAGGCGGCTTGGGCGGCGGCCTTTTCGCCGGCGGGACCACAACCGATGACGATCAGATCGAACGAATCAGGTGAGGGCACAAAACCTCCCGGGGAACGCTCGCAGCGGGCGAGCGGGAAATCAGGTGATTGCGATTGTAGAGGAATACGCGGAGGGAGGGGCGGAAAAGTCGCGGGAGTGTGCCGAATCGTGCGTCCCGGAGGGGGATGTTGGTTTCGGAGGCAGGTGTTGACTTGCGCGAACTGCTCCACTTCTGATGAGATACGGGCATGAACCTGCCGGATAGTATGCGCTGGGCAACGCGAATCCGTTGGCAATGGAAGGTTTTCATCCCGATTCTCGGGGTGCTGGCGCTGAGCATCGTGGTCGTCACGGGGGTTCTCCAGTCACTGGAAGTACATAACGCACATTGGATTGTGCTGGCGGCGCTGGGCTTTGCGATTCTGTTGTGCTTTGTGCTGCTGTTCGTACTGCTGGTGCTGGTGGAACGTCCGCTGGAAGAGTTGATGAACACGATTGAACGCGTGCGCCACGGCGACCTCTCCACGCGCGTGAAGTTTGCGAAGCGGGACGATGACATCGGCCGCCTGGGCCGCCAGTTCAACGAAATGGTGGAGCAATTGAACGAGGGCCGCCAGAAGCTTCAGGAGTTTCACCAGCGGGAGATGGCACGAGCGGAGCATCTGGCGACGCTGGGGGAACTGGCCGCTGGGTTGGCGCATGAGATTCGCAATCCCCTGGCGGGAATCGCGGGGGTGGTGGATGTGATGAGCAAGGACTTGCCCGCCAATAGTCCGAGCCGCGCGGTGGTGGGGGACGTGCAGCAAGAGATCCGGCACATCCAGGAAATCCTGAATGACCTGCTCTCGTACGCACGGCCGCGGCCACCGGATTTCCATCCCGCCGATCTGAACGCCACGATTGAGCAGGCAGTGCTGCTGGCGCGCCAGCAGTTGCGCAACAAACCGATCCAGATTCTGTATACGCCGAATCCTTCGCTGCCGCAGGTGGAGCATGATCCGGCGCTTATCCAACAGGTGGTGTTGAATCTCCTGTTGAACGGCATCCAGGCGATTTCCGGAACCGGCAAGGTGGAAGTGACCACCGCGCGCGAACAGAATCTGGCAATTGTGGAAGTGGCCGACACGGGAAGAGGGATTCCGGCCGACGCCCTGGCGAAAATCTTCAAGCCGTTTTTCACCACGCGCAGCGAGGGCACAGGGCTGGGACTATCGCTGGCCAACGGAATCGTGCAATCGCATGGGGGAAAGATCGAGGTAAGCAGCGCGCCGGGGAAAGGCTCGCGATTCCGGGTCGCCTTACCGCTGGAACGCGCAAAGAAGGAGCGGCCCCAGGCTGGCATGGTGTTAAAATAGTCAGATGGCCCAAAAGAGGATTCTAATCGTTGACGATGAGAAGCTGGTGCGCTGGGCGCTGACGCAGAAGTGTACCGAATACGGTTACCAGAGTGTCGAAGCCGAATCCGGGGAAGACGCTTTGCGCGCTTTGCAGGGGGAGAGCGTTGACGCCGTTTTGTTGGACGTACACCTGCCGGACATGAGCGGCCTGGAAGTCCTGGAAAAACTGAAGCAGGCGGGGGAGACGCGCAGCATCATCATGATGACGGCGGACCCGCAATTGGACGACGTGAAAGCGGCGTTGCGCATGGGCGCGTATGACTTTGTAAGCAAGCCCATCAATTTTGAAGAGTTGGGAGTGACCCTGCAGAATGCGCTGGAAGCGGGCGCGCTGCGGACCGAGGTGGAATCGCTGCGGGGCGAGGTGCGGCGGCGAGCGGGTTATCACGAGGTGGTTGGGGTATCGCGGAAGATCACGGAATTGATGAAGTTTGTGTACAAGGTCGCTGCCAGCGAAGCGAGCACCATTTTGATTCAAGGCGAGAGCGGTACAGGCAAAGACCTGGTGGCGAAGGCGATCCACTACCGCAGTTCGCGAGCGGAACGGCCTTTTGTGGCCATCAACTGTTCGGCCATCCCCGAAACGCTGATTGAGGCGGAACTGTTTGGCCATGAGAAGGGCGCGTTTACCGATGCCAAGGCCATGAAGAAGGGTCTGTTTGAGATGGCTGACGGCGGCACGCTGTTCCTGGACGAAATTGGCGAGCTTTCGCCCCTGTTGCAGGCCAAGCTGCTGCGCGTGCTGGAGGACCAGGTGGTCCGGCGCGTGGGGGGCGTGCGCGATATTCAGGTGGAAGTGCGGGTGATTGCGGCGTCTAACCGGGATTTGGAGAAAGAAGTACGGGAAGGGCGCTTCCGCCAAGACCTCTATTACCGGCTGGCGATCATCGCCATTTATTTGCCTGCATTGCGCGAGCGCAAGGAGGATATCCTGCCGCTGGTGGAGTTTTTCCTGGGGCACTACAACAAGAAGTTCCGCAAGAACGTGCAAGGCCCGAATGAGGAGACGCGGCGATTGCTGTTGAATTACGACTGGCCGGGCAACGTGCGCGAACTGAAGAATGCGCTGGAACGTGCCATGATTCTGGAGGAAGGCAACCAACTGCGGGCGGAAGACTTGCCGTTCTCCGTGGCGAGCGGGAGAGGCGGCAACACAGGGGTCGAGACCAAGATGGGTGCCCCGGTGCCGGAAGCGCAGCCGGTGGCAGGGAAGCGCCGATTGCCTGCGCTATCAATTCCCGAAGGCGGGACGTCGCTGGAGGATGTGGAGCACGCGCTGGTGGAGTTGGCGCTGCAGCAGTCACACGGCAACCAGATCAAGGCAGCGAAGCTATTGAATATCAGCCGGGATGCGCTGCGGTACAAGATGAAGAAGTTTGGGTTGTCGCACAGCGAAGAGGAAGAGCCGGCGGCGCCGGCAAATACCTGATTGGTAAACCCTTCAACGCATCGGTTATCAAACTAATTGATCACCCGGCTGGGACGAAGCCCAATCTTAGAACCTGCACATGAGAAAGCTGCTCTGGTTAGGATCCGCAATAGTGGTATCGGCAGTGTTGGTTGCCAGCATAATCTACCGGACACGGCGTGTTACGGTGACAGTTGATGTCGCGAAGGTGGAGAAGGATATCCGCGACCATTTGAGTGCCGGAGCATCAAGAGCTAGGGTCGAAGCTTATCTTGACGAACGCCACATTCATCACTCGTATCTCGATCAATCGCCAGCTGAGCCGGAGTACTCCCACATTGAGCTAGCTCTCATCCCAGAGAGTTCTCGCACTTGGTTGTTCAGAGGAGACATTCAGATTGTGTTCAGGTTTGACGACCAGGACAAGTTAACCCACTACTCCGTACAGGAAATATTCACCGGCCCTTGACATCCCAGGCAGTTCGTCGCACCGGGGTCACAGAGATGAGTGGTTGTATCGGAGATGGCGGATCGAATGGCGGGAAAGGCCTACCCTTTGCCGAAGACGCAAAGGGCAGGCCACCCACTTCTCTCACGCTTGTCACGCCCTGCTAATTTCTGAGGTGGTATCCTGCCATCGTGAAAGCTGAATCCAACCCAAAGGCTGCGCCGCCCGCTCGGAGCTTCAGGCGCTGGATCACAGAATACACGGCCCACGAGATATCGATTACGGAAAACGTGCTTATCGTCGCAGGAGGCTATTTGGTGGTTGCTGGCGCGGAACTGTTCGCGCATTGGCTCCTGCCTTTCCGCTGGATCTATTTGCTTCAAAGCCCTACCAATGGGGTATCAATGTTCCCCGATGTGATTTTCCCTGCGTTGGTATTGGGTTGGTGGAATGGCTGGGTAGGTCGGAATTGCACCACGCGAAGAGCAAGCTGGTTTATTCTGCCGCTCGGGAGTGGGGTGGCCGCGCTGCTGCCTTTGTATGCGATGCAAGTGAGACTGGGAAGCGCGGTCTTTTGGTGGATACGAACGCCTGTAGAGACCGCTTTGTTCCTAGCCACAGCACTCTTCTGGGCGGCATTGTTTGTAATGGTGCCGATGCTGGTTTACCACAAGGATTTCCCGATCTAGATTAGCGTCAGTGAGCTTTGCGTTCGATGCGTTCGTGAACTTGCCCCATTCGGCGTACCCTACCTGCTGGTATTATCTTTCCCCCGAGGTCTGCCATGGAATACGACGAAGACAAAGTGGATGAAGCGGTGCTTGCATTGTTGTACCTGACGATGTTCGAGGACAAGCCGGGTTGGCGAGCATGGAAATCACATGACTGGGATGCACTCGACCGGCTGCACAAGAAGGGATATATCTCCGACCCAAAGGGCAAAGCAAGATCCGTGGTGATGACCGAAGAAGGCGCGAAGCGGGCCAGAGAGTTATTCGAGAAGCATTTCATGAGGGTTTAGCGGTGAGCAGGTCAGCGGTAGGCATCCTTGCGATGACGGACGGAGGTGATTTCGAGGGTGTTGGTATCTTTCAGGTCGAAGAACACGCGGTAGTCGCCGCAACGGAGACGAAGACCCGTGAAAGGGGGCCTCAGCTTTTTCACATCGCCGCTCCGGCTGGCAAGGTAGCGATCCACACAGAGCAGAATTTGCATAGCTAGTTCGCGGTCGATGCTGCGCAGATCTGTGCGAGCCTCGAGCGACCAGTGAACCGCCATGGGCTGAGGCGGAGGATTTTCGGTCACTTGGTTAGGCCGAATTCGCGGAGGATTTCCTCGTGCGGAATGCCTTCACCGCGAGCAAGTGAGGCGCGGGCGCGGTCCAACGCTGCAGCAGTTTCGGGAGTGATTACTTCCTCTTCCACAGGGACCTCACCGAGAGAAGCAGGATCGAGCATGGCTTCGAGGAGGCCGACGACTGCGGTGACCTGGCGCGGGGCCAAGCGTTCAATGAGTTCGTGGGCGTGCTCCTTGGTGTCGGCCATATGTCCTCCTTTCTACCTTGTCACATAGCCCGGAGCAATCTGTCAAGCGTAGGTAAATGGGGAGAAAATGCAGAGTTAAACAGAGCCAGACTGGCCACGACAAAGTGGTGGAGCGGCAGCGGTGGGTGAGAAAACACGGGAGAGAGTGAAAAGCCACATAAACGATTTGCTAGCGGACGCACCAGCAGACAGGCCATTGTTCTAAGGGCTGAGTTTGCAGCAAGTTACTCAAGGGAGAGGGGACCACCAAAAAGGAACGGTAGATGCAGTAAGAGAGGATGCGCGGCAATTAGGCAATGGAGCGATTGTCGAAAGGCTGCGCAGTGGGCGTTCCTTTCAGGGCGTTTCGGTTGGCGGTGGAAGTCGCGAACGGAAACGCCGTAGAAAGGGGCGCCCACAAAACGAATTTGGCAGCGGCCAGCACGACTACAACGAAGCGTCGAAGAGTCGACCGCGAACGCCCGAGTGAAGGGCTCATCCATTAGCTGGCCGCTGCCTTTGTTTTTGGGCAAGTTGTAAAGCGGTTGATCAAGACCCCTTTCCTGATGCCTCGATGTTCTTTCCCCACAGGTTTAGGTGATTCGGCGCACAATAGTGAGGGAGTTGGCTCAGTTATCGAGCAGTAATCTTCTGAAGTGACTCAACCTCTTTCTTTCCAGTGACTAAGGAGAGCCCGCAGTGGAACGGAACGTGCACACTTGCTATTGAGACGCATCTCTGCCATCCGTCCGGGCCATGGGGGAAGTTTCAGGAGGGAGTCATGCCGCAAGTTATGGAGCCCAAGGAGAAGACCAAGGCCGATCTGAACAAGAGAGTTTCCCTCACCAAGATTCTCGTCACCACCGATTTTTCGGAAGTTTCTGACCACGCGTTGGACTATGCCATAACCGTTGCCAAGCGCTATGATGCACGAATTTACCTGACCCACGTGATTACGCCGGATCCTTTCCAGTTCGCGGAGCCCCAACTGGCCCAAGCCACTTACGAGAAGGTGCGGCAAGCCGCAGAAGAAGGCATCACCGACATTTTGATTTCCGGGAAGCTCCGCGGCGTGCCCCACGAAGTGCTGATGGAAGAGGGCAACGTGTGGCCGGCGCTGGAAAAGCTGATCACGGAGCACGAGATTGACCTGGTGGTGGCGGGAACGCACGGCCGCGGCAAGGTCCAAAAGCTATTGATTGGTTCGGTGGCCGAAGAGATTTTCCGTCAGTCCGATAGCCCGGTTCTGACGGTGGGACCTTTGGTGAAGAACACCACAGCGAAGGAAGTAGAGCTGAAGAGCATATTGTTCGCGACCGACTTTGGGCCGGGCGCGGAGAAGGCTGCCGCTTACGCTTTCTCGCTTGCCCAAGAACATGGCGCGCATCTGATGATGCTGCATGTGATCGAGAGCGCCGCCGCCTACACGGAAGAGAGTGTGGCCCGGCAGCGGGAGATCAACATCGTGCGCATGAAGCAGCTCATGCCAGCCGGTACGGAAAATTGGTGCAAGCCGGAGTTCCGGGTCACGTTTGGCGCCGCCGTGGAAGAGATTCTGCTGGCCACCAAGGAATCGCATGTGGATTTGATCGTCATGGGCGCCAAGCCGCGGAAGAGCCTGGCGGGTCATGTGCCGTTGACGATTGCCTATAACGTGGTGACCAAGGCGCTTTGCCCGGTCCTCACGGTTCGCGGTTGAGTTTCCTCACGGGAGCGGAATCCTGTCTCCGGGATCCGCATCCCAAGTAACAAGGCGGTGCTGCTTCCTCCCCCCAGCTGAACAGCACCGCCTTTTGCTTTGTTGCCGCGTTGTCCCCAAAACGACACATTGAGTTCGGAGTCACAAGAGGCTGTGACTTTAGTCACGAGCAGGCGGGGAGGTTCGTGCTTGGACTAGCACGGTCCCCTGCGCCTTCTCTTGATTTACGGTGCTGGACGTCATACTGTACGGTTTCTATAGGACGGCCAAGCCGAATGGATTGCCCTCGGTGCCAAACGCCAAATCCGGCCACCGCCAGCCGATGTCTGCGCTGCGACGCTCCGTTTGATCTCGACGCAGGGACGCTGGTTGACGCGCCCCAAACCCCGCCAGCGGATCCCAGCCTGACCATGGATAATTGGTCCGCCGCAGTTACCGAGCCATCCGCCAGCGAAGCACCCGCAATTGGAAAAGAGTTGGTGCCGGGCAACTTGCTCGCGGGGCGCTATGAAATTCTCGAGCGGCTGGGCGGCGGCGGCATGGGCACGGTGTACAAGGCCAGGGACCGTGAAGTGGACCGGTTGGTGGCGTTGAAGGTGATCCGGGCAGAGTTGGCGGGAGATTCGGAGATCCTGTCGCGGTTCAAGCAGGAACTGATCCTGGCGCGCAAGGTCACACACAAAAATGTGATCCGCATTTTCGATCTGGGGCGCGCCAGCGGGATGCGCTTCATCACCATGGAGTACATCGAGGGTCAGGACCTGCGCTCCCTGGTGAAAGAGCAAGGCAAGCCCACGTCGCAGCGGGCGGTGGAGATCATGCAGCAGGTCTGCCTGGCGCTGGAAGCGGCGCACGGCGAAGGCGTGGTGCACCGCGACCTGAAACCGCAGAACATCATGATTGACAAGCAGGGCAAGGTCTACGTGATGGACTTCGGCATTGCGCGTTCGGTGGGTTCCGAGGGCATGACCATGACCGGGGCGCTGGTGGGCACGCCGGAGTACATGTCACCCGAGCAAGTGAAGGGCGAGGACGTGGATGGGCGCTCTGACATTTTCAGCCTGGGGATTATTTTCTACGATTTGCTGACCGGGAAGATGCCGTTTCGCGCGGAGACGGTGCAACGCGCCATGTACAAACGGACCGTGGAGCCCGCCACACCACCCGCGGCGGAAGACGCAACGGTCCCGAAGTTTTTGAGCGAAGTAGCCAGCAAGTGCCTGGAGATTGACCCCACCAAGCGTTACCAGTCCGCGCAGGAGCTTTGGGCGGAGTTGGAATCGTGGCGGACGGGCCAGGCGGACGAAGCGGGAACGGTGGTGCAGCGCTGGGTGAAGCGGAAGGCGCGAAGCCGCTGGGTATGGGGAGCGGTGGGAGTGGCGGCGCTGATGGTTATCGGCGTGGTCGCGTACCGACACTGGCCTGCGTCCACCAGTTCAGCCAAGCCAGCCGCAGCTGCGCCCTCGATTGCGCTGGCCGTGTTTCCCTTCCGCAATGCATCGGGCGACCCGAAGCTGGATTGGCTGGGCGCCGGTTTGGGCGACATGCTGACGAATGACATCGGGCAGTCTGCAACACTGCGAACCGTGTCGCAGGGACGCATATCGCAAGTCGTGCACGACCTGCGCATTAAACCGGATACCAGCCTGGACGCCGGAACAATCGACCGGCTGAGCGAATTCACCAACGCGGACATCGTCGTGTGGGGCGAGTACGTTCGCATTGGGGAGCAGCTCCGGATCGATGCCACACTGGCGAACCGGAAGAACGGGCTCCAGGTTCCCTTGAAGGCCGACGCCGCGAGCGAAAAAGAGATATTCAAGACAGTGGACCTGCTGGCCAAGGAGATCCGCGACCACCTGGCGTTGTCCACGTCGGAGGTTCAAGAACTGCAATCGAGCGCGTTAAAGCCATCGTCGAACTCAATTGAGGCGCTGCGCTCCTACGACCAGGGATTGCAATTGCAGCGCCTGGGCGAATACCAGGGAGCGATGCAAGCGTTCAAATCTTCCATCGAACAGGATCCGCAGTTTGCACTGGCCTACTCGCGCCTTGCGGATACCTACGAAACGCTGGGGCAAGATGACCAGGCACAGATCTATTCATTGAAGGCAGTGGACCTCAGCCAGAATCTGACAGAGCAGGAACGCTACCTGATTCGCGCCACGCACGCCAAATTGATGAAAGAGTATCCCAAGGCCATTGAAGCATACGAGGCGCTGGCCAAAGTATCTCCCGGAAACACCGATATTCTTTTTGCGTTGGCCAGGTTGTATGAGGAGTCGGGTGACCTGGATAAGGCGCGCAGCTATCTGGAAAAAGTGCAGACGCTGGATCCCAAGTTCACGGAGGCAGTGCTGGCCCGCGGGCGCGTGGAACTCAGCAGCAACAACACGCAAAAGGGCCTGGAGTATCTGAACACGGCGCTGAATCTGGCAATCCAGGTGGGAAACGACGAGCAAAAAGCGAATGTGCTGCAGGCGATTGGCGTCGGCTACGAGGATTTGCAGCGGCTGGATGAAGCGCTGCGGAGTTACCAGGATTCGCTGGCGATCAAGCGGCGGCTGGGATTGAAGAACGGGATTGCCGCAAGCCTTGGAGCCATTGCAAGCGTGGATAATAAGCTGGGCAAGCCCGAGGAAGCGTTGAAGAACCTGAACGAAGCGTTGAAAGTGAGCCGCGAAATTGGGGACAAAGTGGGAATCAGTGATTCGCTGAATGATCTGGGCAACTACAACCTCGATCGCGGACATCCGGACCAGGCGCTGGCATTCTACAAAGAGTCCTTGCAGATTCAGATCGACCTCGGAAACGAACAAAACCGGGCTCTGCTGCTCAGCAATATCGGCAACATTTATCTGGGCCGCGGTGATTTCCAGGCGGCCCGCACCTATCTGGAGCAGGCGCTGCAGTTACGAGAGAAGTTCAACGTGCCGGAAGACCTGGCGGACACTTTGCACAATCTGGGGGAAACGAACATGGACCTGGGGCTATATGACCAGGCCATTGATCAGTACCACCGAGCGCTGGACCTGCAACGAAAATCCGGCAACAAGCAGAAAGTGGCGATTGAAAATTCCAGCCTGGGCACCGTCTTTGGCAATCAGGGGCGCTATGGCGCAGCGCTGAGCGCCAAGGAGGAAGCGCTGAAGAGTTATCGCGAATTGGGGGAAAAGAGCTTCTGGATGGCGGACATCCAGGCGGGTTACGGGAACGCGCTGGCGCAGATGGGGAAAAAGGACGAGGCGCAAACGAACTTGCAGGAAGCACTGGCGCTGGCTCGTGATTTGAAGAACCAGGATGAGGTGGCGCACATTTTGAGCTTCGAGGGAGACAACGCGTTTTACAGCGGGGACTTGAAGGCGGCGCGGCAATATTACGTGCAGGCGCAGCAGGCCGCGGCGCACAGCACGGATCATAACCTGGTGCTGGTGGCCAAATTCAATCTGGCGAAGATGGGAGTGGTGGAAGGCCACGGACCGGCGTCGGTTAACGCGCTGACCGCGATCAAAGACGAAGCAACCACATCCGGATTCAAATATCTGGCGGTGCAGGCATCGCTGTATGTGGCGCAGGCTTTCATTGACTCCAAGAACGTTGCCAAGGCCAAGGATTTGTTGCAAAGCGCCTTGTTGTTGGCGGACAAACTGGGATTACTTGCCATGAAAGCGCAGGGGCATGTTTTGATGGCGCGGGCCCTGCAGCGAGAAGGAAAAGCCGCGGACGCGGACCTGGAGCGCAAGGCGGCGGCGCGCATCTTCGACGATATTCAAACAGAATCACATTTTGACTTACGGACGAGAAGGGATTTTGCCGCCATTCTGAGTTAGCTCAGTGAGCACTCGCGCATGGCCTGGTTCGTTTCTAAGGGGCTGGTGGTTCCGTCGCGCACATTCAAAAATGGAGAAGGCGGGAAATGGTGCCCGGGGTGGGAGTCGAACCCACATGAGGAAAAATCCCCGGAGGATTTTAAGTCCTCAGCGTCTGCCATTCCGCCACCCGGGCAGTGGCAATACAAAGTTAGCGAATCAAAAGACTTACTGC
>Ga0326728_10001146_pt1 | contig 95710 bp, 104 predicted proteins | sample MB3enrmetagenome_FD_207602 | JGI IMG/M metagenome (GOLD analysis project Ga0326728, IMG submission 207602) | Lab enriched peat soil microbial communities from McLean, Ithaca, NY, United States - MB31MN | ecosystem: Environmental > Terrestrial > Soil > Wetlands > Peat | place: USA: New York...
TCTCCCCGTTGATCAAGATCACGTTCGCCGACCCGTCGCTCAAGTTCGACTTCTCAGAAGTCCGCCGCGAGTTCGCAAAGGGTGCAATCCGCGAGTTCATGCCCGCCGGGGAGCGCTCTCTGGTCATCCCGGCCAGGTAATCTCACAACCCCAATCTTTTTTTGCCGGATTTTTTCAGGATACTCGAAACCGTTACCGGAAATTTTTCGACGCCCCCACATCCGGCCTGATACCCCAACACCTCTCTCACCAGGCATTTTCCTTCATCGGCTGGTTCTGGCATACGTGATTGGGGGGTCACCACCCATACCCCCTCCCCCTTTGTGAAAAAATCCGGTGGGGGGGGGGTATCATGGGTCCGGGGGGGTATCATTCCGGAAACTGTGGGGGGTGGTATGATCTGATACCCCCCTCCCTGTTTCCCCCAAGAGCTGGAATATGGCCTCACCGGCGAAGGTTCCACGCGAAGCGATGCCTGCCCGGATGCGGGAGGGGGGTATCATTCCGGCAAAGACATAGTACGGTGGGGGTACCACCCCCCTCCCCTTTGAAAATAGAAGGGGGGGATAGGGGGGTATCACGGGTGGGGGGAGGTATCAATTGATACCCCTGCCAGACACCGGATCCCGTAGGGATTGCCGTCGTGAAATCTCAGAAAGAGGGCTGTTTGGGATGGGGGTGGGGGGGTATGAGGGTGACCCCCCCTCTTGGTAGAGATGACGAGTCAGGAGAGTAAGATCGATGGGGAGGTGCCTGGAAAACCAGCAGTAACCTACCATGCAAGTTTCAGCCCCACACCAACTTCCCTGAGCGGGCAGGAACCGGCGAGAGTGATCTTGGAGGACAGGGATGTGCAGTGGCAGGCATACAGCGATTCAAGGGCAAGTTCCCGCAGGTAGGCACACGTCTTCTCCAACCGTCCGGATGTGGGCTGGATGAGGTGCAGGCCCCCGATAATCGCAACAACCCGGTGCTCCCCGCAGACCTCCCGTGCATGTTCCGTGATATTGCAGATCCCGGCATGGGAGCAGCCGGTGATGATCACCAGCCCCGTACGGGAACGGAATGCGAGCGCGGAATCATCCAGCAGCTGGTCGGGTTCCGCTCTGCCATCGGGAAGGTGGATCCTGCGCTTCCCCGGATCGGTCTGCTCGAACGCGAACCTCCGTGGGATCTCACCCAGAAAGACGAGATCATCGGTGATCCAGACCGGTTGGGCGGAGAGGTTCACCGGGAACTGGCGCCGCACCTCCGCCACACCAAGAACTGAGCCGCTGTTCTGCAGCGGGAGCTTCTCCTTCGGGAAGAAACAGCGGGGGTGGGCAATTAGCTCCGGGACGTTATGCGGCATCTCCTCAATCGTTGATTCAGTGAGATACCGGATGAGAGCGACCAGTCCTCCTGAATGGTCGAGGTGCCCGTGCGAGAGCACGACACCGTCCGGCTCCCGCAGGCTGATTCCCATCTTTTCTGCATTTGCGATAAATAACCCCGAATAACCGGTATCGAACAGGATCTTTTTCCCTTCGGTTTCAATAAAAAACGAGAGCCCCGGTTCACCGGAAAAATAACGGTCCGTCAGCGTATTGTTATCCACAAGAACGCTCAGCGTGAGGTGCGGGGTCATAGAGAACCGTTCATATCGTGATATGGATAGATTTTTGTTTTTGAATGCCGCCGGCATGGCAATTTCCTCTGGTGCGGACAGGCAAGACCTGCAGAGATCTCAGTCAAAGGACGATGTTTTAAATGTAGTTACACATATGAGTAACTACGGCTCCTGCAAACGAGGTGCCAGAAGGCAGCAATATGAGCAATGAACCGATGAAAATACCCGTTAATTATGCAGAGGCAGCCGGGACACTCAAAAGCGTACTTGGCCTGAAAGGATCCCCGGTTGCGATAAAATTCGCGACCGCAAAAGAGGAGATCCCGGCCGGAATCGAAGAACTCGACAAGACAATCCGGCACTGTTCGATGGTGAACCTTGCCAGGAACGAGGGGAAAATATTCTATGCGACCGCGGGAAAACACGAATGCAATGGCGGTGCATGGTCGCTGGGTCTCCGGGAGATCACCCCGACCTTAAAATCCGGCGAGTTCTACTTCAAGCTGGGAAAGTTTGACAGCGCCGCGGCCTGCAAGCGGACCATCGACCGCGTCCCCCATCTCAATACGGGGGACACGTACGCGACCCTGTATGCTCCGCTGGAGAAGACGCCGTTTACGCCCCATGTTGTGGTGATAGTGACAACGCCCCGGAACATGCTCAAGCTTGCCCAGAGCTCCCTCTTCCGGCTGGGTGGGCGCATTGTCGCGGAATTCTCCGGTATCCAGTCAGTCTGCGCAGATGCCACGGCCCAGACCTATCTCTCGGGGAAGCCGAATTTTTCGCTGGGATGCGACGGTTCGCGACGGTACTCCGGCATCGCCGATGACGAGATGGTCATGGGTCTCCCGGTGGAGATGCTGCCCGAGCTTGTCAGTGCGCTGAAGATTGTTGTCGGAGCAGCCGGTTCAAAATAAACGCTGCCAGTACCTACTGCGTCATGAACTCAGGGTGCCGGCACCGATTGCCTGCCATGGGGGACCCATAATATCAACCTCCCTTCAGGTCATATCATCCCAGAGTATAGCGAAACCTGTAGATAAGAAAACCCTTATACCGTGAAAAAAATTAGATCTGGCCAATGAAAAACCCCTTCCACATCATGCTCATCCCGACGCTGGGCTGCCCCTCCAAGTGCAGCTACTGCTGGAGCTCGGAGGAAGGGTCCCCGATCATGAGCATCGATACGGTCGGGGATGTCGTTGACTGGCTCAAAGACTTCGATGATGACCGGCTCACCATCACCTTCCATGGCGGGGAGCCGCTTCTCGCCGGTGCAGATTTTTACCGGCAGGCCCTCCCGATGCTCTCCGAGGGCCTGAAAAAGATGACTCCGGAGTTTGCGATGCAGACCAACCTCTGGAGGATGACCCCCGGGATCGCAGATATTCTTGCGGAATACCATGTCCCTATCGGTTCCAGCATTGACGGCCCGGAGGAGATCACGGATTCCCAGCGGGGGAAGGGGTACTTTGAAAAGTGCATGAAGGGGTACGAGATCGCAAAAACGCACGGCCTCTCGGTCCGGTTTATATGCACGTTCACCAACCGGTCGATAAAGCACAAAGACGAGATCTTCGAATTTTTCAAGGAGAAGGGGTTCATCCTCAAGCTCCATCCCGCGCTGCCGTCGCTCCGCTCCGAGAACCCGAAGCAGTGGGCGCTCGAACCGCAGGAATATGGCGAACTCCTGGTCTATCTCCTCGACAAGTCGCTCGAAAACCTCGGCGTTGTGGAGGTGATGAACATCAATGACCTGTGCCGGTGCGTCTTCACCCGTCATGGTTCGGTCTGCACGTTCGTGGACTGCATGGGAACCACGTTTGCCGTCGGTCCGGATGGGGGCATCTATCCCTGTTATCGGTTTGTGGGGATGCCGGAGTGGGTGATGGGCAACGTGCGGGACAAACCGGCAAAGGAGCGCCTCATGCAGTCCGATGCCGGGCAGCGCATGGAGCAGTTCCGGGAGTTTGTCAATATGTCATGCAGGGCGTGCCCGCACATCCGGTACTGCCGGGGAGGGTGCCCCTACAATGCAATCGCTCCCTCAGGGGGATCGCTGGAAGGTGTCGATCCCCACTGTGTCGCCTACAAGAGGATATTCGACGAGATCAACGACCGGCTGAATAAAGAGATGTTCGAAGGTCCGATGATGGAAATGGGACCGTTCGGGGCACCGTCAGTGCACAAGCCGCAGAAGCCGGGCGTGATGGCACTGATGCGGACGATCGTGTCAACGTGAAAAGGCAGGTGTACTCTTTTTTCCACAGATTTTTTCTGGTGAGTTTTTTCTGGTGAGTGCAATCCTGTGTATCCATCACCGTTTGCTGAGGATACTACTGTTGTGATCAGCTGCCCGGGCACTCGCATAAATCAGAAGCCATGTGGGAGAAGATCGGCAAAGAACAACGTTATACGACAGGAATAGATACCGGATCTTTCCCTTTGGCAACAAAAGATCAGGAAGTATCAAATCAGGTATGAATCATCAGGGAGGCCCGGAAAAACTCTCCTGCCCTTATGCGATCTCCTGGTTCCCGGCCGGGAAACGGTACATTCCTTTCGGAACGGTGATTTCGAACCGCACACCCTTCCCCGGCTCACCGGTCTCCCGGATCGTTATTCCGGTGATCGCAAGGATCTCTTTTGAGAGGAACATGCCAAGACCGGTGTTCTTCCCGAACCCTTTCTGGAAAAGGTGGGTCTTGTCCTCTTTCGAGATCCCGACACCGTTATCCTCGTACATGATAATGGCACCTTTATCTGTTTCCCGGAACGAGAGACTGATCTTTGTCACGTGCTCACCGTGACGGAGTGAATTTTCCATGAGGTTGAAGAACACTTTTTCGATAAGAGCGTCTGCATAGATCTGGACCGCAGGGATAGTGCTGGTTACTTCAACTCCTTTCAGCTCCTGCAATGGTGTTTTTGCCGACTGGATAAGTTCCAAAATCTCCTGCCAGGTCGGCGCATTCACGCCGATATCCTGATAGAACTTCGTGAAGTCGATCTGCCTGCCGATCGCCTCTGCGATCTTATCTTCCTTGCCGATATAGGTAAGGAGTTCTGGATCCTTCACGGACTCCTTTAAGAGTGCGATATAAGCACCCAATGCCATCAGCTGGTTCCGGATATCATGCCGGGTGATGGAGGAGAGCATGCTGATCTTTTTACCTGCGATCTGCAGGGCCTCTTCCGCCCGTTTGCGCTCGGTGATATCCCGGACAACGGCAAGTATCACCTTCTTTCCCAGGATGGTGACAACATGGGTGTTGACCTCTACTGGTAAGATTGTACCGTCCTTTCTCCGGTGCTCGGTCTCGAATCTCGCCCCACCGGTGACCCGCTGTGTTTCGTAGGTTTCTTCACGGGGAGGATTGTGGTAATCCGTCGTGATATCGGGCGGTGTCTTTGTGAGCATCTCTTCCCGGGTATACCCGAGCATCCGGCAAACGACATCGTTGGCATCGGTGAATTTACCCGGAGTCCCGTCATCCCGGATTTCATGAATGAGAATGCCGTCAGTTGTATTGTTGAATATATCGCGGAACTTCTGTTCGCTCATCATGAGCGCATCTTCCACCTGTTTCCGTCGGGTAATATCGTGAATAGTCCCGACATATACCCGTACAGAACCGTCTGCGTTCCGGAGGGGCATGGTGGTGATAAGAGTCTCAATAATCTCCCCATTCCGTCGCCGCATCTGGACCGGGTATTCCCTCGCATACCCTTCCCGCCGGATATAGTCCAGTATTGCCGTACGGTCTTCCGGGTTGCAATAGAGCTGTGCGATGGGCACCCGGACTAGCTCCTCGCGGCTGTCATACCCGAACAGCTCCAGCGCGCTTTCATTGAAGTCGATCCACTGCCCATCCGGCGACGTGATGAAGATACAGTCCATGGAAGTTATGAAAAATTCCCGGTACAACTCGCTGCTCCTCCGGGCCTCCTCCTCTGCGAGCTTCTGTGCAGTTATTTCCTTTCCGATAACGAGGTATCTTGTGATATCCCCCTCGACATTTTTCAGACCCCGGGTATTCCATACAATGATCTTTTTTAAACCGTCACGGCAGCGGATCTCGGTCTCGAAATTCTCAAGATACTGGTCCTGACGGATGATCCGCATGATAGCCGCTGTTACCTTTTCGCGGTAATCCCTGTCAGGGAAGAGGCGAATCCAGACCGTATTGCCCCCCAGCACTTCTGATGCCGGATAGCCGCTGATTGCCTCAGCTGCTTCATTCCAGAGTAGGATATTTCCCCGGGTGTCAAGGACGGTTATCCAGACACTCGCATTTCCAATCACGGACTCCTGGAACTGCTGGAGCCTGCGGATCTTCTCCTCTGCCCGGATCTGTTCGGTGACGTCCTCGCCTAACCCGAGACTTCCTGAGATAGACCCTCTCTCGTCATGTAAGACAGTATTGTGCCAGCGGATGATCTTTTCTGTGCCGTTTCGGGTCAGCACCGGGTTATCAATGACCCTGTACGGTTCAACATTCCCGGCCATCAGCCGCCGGAAAATTTCACGGATACGATTACGGTCTTTTTCCGGTATAAATAAATCGAACCATGACTTTCCGATCACCTCTTCTCGGCGGCATCCGAGAATGATACAGCCCTGGTCGTTGAGGAGCGTGATCGCACCCCCGGCATCCAGTGCAAGAATGATTGCCGGTGCAAGGGAGATATACTGTTCTTTCACCTCTGCGGCTTCCCGGGTTGCATGCTGGGCAGCGGCCAGGCGTTCCGCGAGGTAGGCAACCACAGCAGCGACTCCGATGAAGACAATAAACCGGAACCATGCCTCGATGATAATCTGCACCTGCCCAATGTCATACATGTATACAAGCCCGACATAGGCGAGGGCAAGGAGCGAGGAAAGCGCAAAGCCCCGGTACCGGTAACGGTAGGCAAGCAGCACGATCGGGAAATAGTACAGGTGCATGAAGACGACGGTAATCCCATGTGAGAGACAGTAGACCGAAAAGAGCAGGACAGCTACCGTACTTACAATAATGAGAGAACTCCATATCCGTCCGCTCAGGTGCTCTTCCGGCCGGCTACCGGCATCGGTCGGTACACCGGATCGTGCGGCCGGGGTATGCAGTTTAGCTGAAGGGGTATCAGCCATGCCACTTCCCCGTTCTCTCTGCCCTGATCGGGATTTTTGACATGATGGTAATCGTGGTGACGCTGCTGCTCTCCATCATCTCTGCCATCCGATCAGGGGCGATGGTAAATTCCTGACAAATGAATCAATATAACCGGCAAATTTACCTTCCCAATAATAAAACGGCTTGCAGCAGTCATAAATCCATTGGTAAATATTGTCGCAATGCCAGATCCGGAACCATCAGTGGTTCATCGCCGGCCTGATAGTAAGTTCGTTCCCCGGCACCCGAGTTCAAATCAACTTTTCTTTCATTAAAGTAAATTTACCTGAGCAAATAACCCGCTATCGGCTTCAGTTTTATGATTCGGGCATTTTATACCCCGATCTCGCTGATTTAGTTTCGAAACCTTTTAATTGAGATCTCGCTAATTTTACACTGACCACAAAGAGTTTTAACTCGATGTGCGTGGCATTGCATTTTGAATACTCTCGTGCATTCGCACGCAGGGGAGGAGGCTAAATGGAACATATTGTATTTGGCATTGGAATTACTGCATTGGCAGGAGCTCTTGCCACCGTAGCCGGTTCTGCGGAAGATACTGAATCCAACATCGGGTCGCAGGGAGACCCGAACTCGCAGGTTCAGCTCGCCCCGCAGATGGGGTACGTTCACCGCATCTTCAACAAGGCAGTTGCCGGTGAGCCCCCAGCATACGGTCTGTGGTGTGCCCTGGGCGCAGGGCTCGCATGGGCATTCCTGGCGATGCATTTCAACGCGGTTCTTGCAATCGTCCTCGGCAGCATTCTCGCAGTCTTTGTGCAGGGCGTCTATGCAACCACCGCATACCTTGGCAGGACAGCAAGTCTCGCCAAGTTTGGTCAGCCGGTCTACGTGGACATCCTGAAGTCCATGACTTCGGTGACCATGGCACATGCCTTCGTTGCAATATTCTGTACCGTAACCCTCTGTTACCTGATCAACGCCGCACTGGGACACCCGTTCCCGCTGCCGCTGCTCGGGTTCGTCTGGGGTATCGCTCTCGGTGCAGCAGGTTCTGCAACAGGCAACCCATTCTACGGCAAGGAACGCCAGTACCAGAACCAGAAATTCGGTGCCGGTGTGCCGATTGCAGCATCGGGGAACATCGTCCGCTATGCTGAGGCAGGCGAGCGCAACTCGCTTGACAACGGGTTCTTCACCGCAAAATTCGGCGGGCCCGCGTCGGGGATCTGTTTTGGTCTGATCGTATTCCTCGAACTCTGGCGTACCATCGTCTTCGAACCAATCGGTGCCGGGTGGGGCGCAATCGTGATCGGTATCCTGATCATCCTCATCTTCGCGGTCATCGACCGGTATATTGAGGTCTGGGCACGCAAGACATATGGACCTTACGCCGCACCCGCAAAGGAGGGAGCGCCATGACCGCTGTCGCAGCAAAACCCCAGGCAGGAGCAGCAATGAACCCGGCCGCAATGGGGGTTGGCGTTATCCTGCTGATCATCCTTGTCGCGATTGCCTATTTCGTTTCACCGGGCCTTGGGCTCATGGCACTTATCGGCATCATCATCGGCGGTGTCCTGATCGGATTCGGCGTCCACTTTGTGCCGGTCGGCGGTGCACCCGCAGCAATGGGGCAGGCACCGGGTATCGCGACGGGAGTTGCGATGCTGGCAGCCGGTGCCGGGTTGGCAGGGCTCTTCGGAGGAGCATGGGCAGCGGACCAAGGTCTGGCCATTGCAGTTATCACCGGAGGAGTCGGTGGCGGACTGCTGATGGCGATCACCTGTATGATGGTCAACTTCGTCTACGTGTTCGGGATGGGCATCCCTGCAGCATCAGGGAAAGTCTTAAAAGACCCGATCACCGGGGACACCCAACCGGAATTCAAATCGCAGGGAACTGAAGGCCACGGTCTCCCGTTCGTCTCATTCGTCGGCGGCGTTATCGGAGGCATTCTCGGTGGAGCGGGGGGTACCCTGATTTACATCGAGCTGCTCGGCCTCTACAAGGCAACACTCCCGAAAGTGATGGGTGCAACTGCAGCGCAGATACTGCCGGTTGCAGTTTCCGCTGCCGGTATTTTTGCGATCGGTATGTTCCTGGTCAACGCGGTGCTGACGGCATATAACATCACGGGAACGATCGAGGGCCCGCACGACCCGAAGTTCAAGCGCTGGCCGCGTGCAGTCGTTGCATCCGCGGTCGCAACTGCGCTCTGCGGTCTTGTCGCGATCCTGATCGTGACGATCTGAGGTGGTGAAATGACCGTAAAAGTTGAAGTAATCGAAGGGGGCGTCCCGCACCAGAAGATCCTGATTGCGGGTATCGTGTGCACCATCGTGTGCCTGTACCTCTCCTATCTCAATGCGGTAACCAACACCGCTTGGTTCTCGTTCTTTGGCGGACTTGCCGCAGTCTCGGCACTGGTCTGGGGCAGCCATACCATCAAAGTGCTGTGCAGCTACGGTATTGGTACCGGTGTCCCGTCTGCAGGTATGATTGCATTCGGATCCGGTGTCATCGCGATGCTGTTCGCAACAAAATTCGGCATTGCAGCACCCATCGTGGCACTGATCCTCGCGGCAGTTATCGGGCTCATCATCGGGTACCTTTCAAACAATGTCCTGAACATGAAGATCCCGGCAATGGTCCAGGCCCTTACAGAGCTGGCAGTTGTCGGTGCACTCACCCTGATGGGTCTTGCAGTCCTGATCACCGGCAGCTTCATGTTTGCCGGCATGACCACCGGAACTGTCACGCTGTTTGGCGTCCTCTCAATGCCCAGCTACCAGGTCTCGTTCATCGGGGGCGGGCTTATTGCGACGGCATTCCTGCTCGGGGCAATTGCCATCCAGCACCCGTTCAATGCATGCCTGGGACCTGGCTGGACGCAGGATCGTATGCTGATGCTCGCCGCAGAATGCGGATTTTTAAGCATGATCGTGGGAGCCATCATGTCGTTTGCCATGGTCAGTACGGGATCTGCAGTGATCTCCTTGATCGTGGCAATTGTCGCTTGGCTGTACACGTATAAGCACTACATCATCCTCTCGAAGCGTGATGCATTTGCATGGGTCGATGCAAAACCGATTCCTGAAATGGAGGGACACTAAATGGCATACATTCAGGTTCTTCCGGAATACGGACTGGTTGCTGACCCGATAGTCGGATTGGTTACAACCGCCGGCGAATCACTCTCGCCCGTGATTGACCAGGTCGCCATCCTTGAAGGGACGACCGAAGATCTGGTTAACATGCTATCGGGAGAGGGGAACTTTTTGGCATCGTTCCCGAACCGTGAGAACGCACTCAAGATTGGCGGCAGCATCAGCCCGTTCTGGTACGGCCTTGCTGTAGGATTACTCCTTGCAGGAGTCATTGCATTCCAGCTGGTGAAGGTGAGCTGATATGGCAGAAAAGAAATCACCGGCAAGTGGATGGCCGCTCGTCAAGGGTGACTTCCACTCGGGTGATGCAAACAGCTGTGTCGCTGTCGTCACCTTCGGGTCTCACCTCGACGAAGAGGGTATCTGTGCAGCAGGCGCTGCGATGTGCGGATCCTGTAAGACCGAAAACCTCGGCCTTGAAAAGGTCATCGCCAACTACATCGCCAACCCCAACATCCGGTTCATGCTCGGCTGCGGTACCGAGGTCAAAGGTCACCTCGCCGGCCAGACCATGATGGCTCTCCACAAAGGCGGTGTCAAGGATGGCAGGGTCGTTGGCGCGGAAGGCGCTATCCCCTTCATCGAGAACCTTAATGACGCGGCGATCAAGCGCTTCCAGGAGCAGATCGAAGTCGTCAATATCATGGAGAGTGAGGACCTCAACACCATCAAGGCCAAGATCAACGAACTCAAGGCCAAAGACCCCGGCGCTTTCGCAGCCGACCCCATCGTCGTCGAAGTCAAGGAAGCTGCCGGCGGCGTTGAAGTCGCCGCTGCAGGCGCAAACCCCCAGTTCCTCGAGATGGAGAAGCGACTGGACAAGATCGAGAAGAAACTCGAGTTCGTTGACGCAGAAGTGGCACAGCGTGTTGGGCGAAAGATCGGACGGGATATCGGCATACTGTACGGCCTCGTTGCAGGTTTAATCGTATTTGTAATGCTGTTGTTCATGCTCCAGAAATTGATGGCATTGGTGTAATGGAGGTGTAAAAAAATGTTCAAATTCGAGAAAGAACAGAGTGTCTGGGACTTCAACGGCACCAAACTCGGTGGACAACCCGGGGAGTACCCGACCGTACTGGCAGCCTCAATCTTCTACAACAAACATGAGGCTGTACTGGACGATAAGACAGGAAAGATTGACAAGGCAATGGCTGAAGCACTCTGGAACCGCTGTCAGGTACTCTCTGACGCAACCGGTATTCCGCACATGATCCAGATCCTTGCTGAATACCCGGCGGCGTTCGAAAGCTACATCAGCTGGTTCGACAGTGTCGACAACAAGACAGCGTTCCTGATGGACTCGTCCGTGCCAAAGGCGCTCGCCCATGCCTGTAAATATGTGACAGACGTCGGGCTGGCACACCGCGCGATCTACAACTCGATCAACGGTTCTATTGCCCAAGAGAACATTGACGCCCTGAAGAACAGTGATGTAGATGCAGCAATTGTCCTCGCCTTCAATCCTGCTGACCCGTCAGTCGCCGGCAGGGAGAAGGTGCTCACCGAAGGCGGCGTCGCAGGCCAGAAAATGGGCATGATCCCAATCTCAGAAGAATGCGGCATCACCCGCCCGATCCTGGATACCGCTGCGACCCCGCTCGGTCTCGGTTCCGGAAGTGCATACCGTGAGATCCTGGCCTGCAAGGCGATCCACGGTTTCCCGACGGGTGGTGCATACCACAACATGACCGTCGCCTGGACATGGCTTAAGCGCTGGAAGGGGACGAGCAAGACCCCCTCGGTACTGGCAGAAGGCTACAAGGGTAAAGACGTCCTCCTCCAGCAGATGTCGCACCACTACCTTGGCGGCCTGGAAGGTATCAAGCAGGCTGCATGGTCGGCTCCCGATATCGGCTGCAACCTTGTCGCAAGCACACTCGGTGCTAACCTTATCATGTACGGACCGATCGAGAATGTCGAGGCAATGATCACGGCACAGGCGTACATGGATATCGTGACACTCGAGGCAATGCGCCCGCTCGGTATCGATGTCAAGGCCGAGAACCACCCCATCTTCAAACTCATTTAATCCCTTATCACCAAGGGAGTCACTTTTTTTTTCTCAAAGAGTGTTGACAAAACAGAACGGGTCATCAGCTGAGAGATCACCTGACGTTGCGTACGCCCGCACCCTGCACCCTCCGCCGCAGAGCTCGAGATACCCGCACGTGATACACTTCCCGCTCAGATGAGCGAGTTTGTCCCGAAACCGGGAAAGGACCGGATGGGTGGCATCCGTCCAGAGTTCACTGAATGGCCGCTTTCGGATATTGCCGATGAAAAAGTCCGGAGATCGGGCGAACTGGCAGGGATATACATTCCCGCACGGATCGACATTTGCCACCCGGTTACCGGCACTGCACCCGCCATTCAGGGACGCGAGGAGTTGTCGGGCATCGGCAATGTCCGGTGATCCATCCCTCTTCATCGACTGGAGCAGGTGGATGCAGTCCTGCGGGGAATCGACCGTGAGAAATTCCATGACGCCGGGATCGATCTCCTGTGCTTTCCGGTAGAGCAGGGAAAGAGCTTCTGTCACCTCGTTCCTCCCGAGTTGGAGCCGGGAGTAACTGTCACTACCCCTGCCACTGGGGACAAGCCAGTACAGGCAGAACCGGGAGGTTCCAAGGGAGAGCGCAAGGTCGATCAAGTCTTCGAGCTCCCCGAAGTTCTCCCGGGTCAGCGTGACCCGCACCCCGATCCGGACGCCTGCCTCCCGGCACCGGGAAAACGCCGCGATCGAACGGTCAAATGCACCCGGAAACTGCCGGAACCGGTCATGGGTAGCTGCCGTTGCACCGTCAAGGGATATTCCAACATATTCGATTCCGCTCTTTTTTATCTTCGCCGCGATATCCCTCGTGATCAGGGTACCGTTGGTGGAGATGGCGATCTTCATTCCTTTCGCGATGGCATGGTCCGCAAGTTCCCAGATGTCAGGACGCAGGAGCGGCTCGCCGCCTGAGAAGAGGATAAGCGGGACACCGATACCGGCAAGGTCGTCAATGAAGGCCAGGGCCTCAGCGGTCGTCAGTTCTTCTTCTGTCCTCCGTTCAGTACCTGACCTGCTGTAGCAGTGGGTGCAGGAAAGGTTGCACCGGTCGGTGAGGTTCCAGAAGACTACCGGCCGCTGCATGCCAGAGAATGCCAGATATCTGCTGGGGATTTGCCCGGATGCTGCATGCCGGTGTTTCATGACGGCGCTTACGGTTCCCCGCCCGTGCAGGCACTGGGTGATCCTGTTCATGCTAGTCCGCCCCCATTCTCGCTGACACGGACATTCGGCACACGTTTGAACTCTTCGGTGCTGAAAAGCACCGCGTAATCGGCAACCCCGATCCGGTCTGCAATGGCCCTCACTTCATCGAGTACCGCGTCCCGGCTGCACCCGTGGTGCACGGAATAGAGTGTGTACTCCCATCTCCCCGCAACAGGACGGCGTTGGTAGCAGTGCGTGACGCACGGGAATGCAGCGAGGCGGTCCCCGATCTCACTCCTCATAGCATGTTCCGGTCTCCATGCAACGAGGGCATTTGCTGTTATGCCGACCAGCCGCTGGTTGATGCGTGCCCGGAATTTCCTGATAACTCCCGCTCCTGAGAGGGCCTTGATCCTCTCCAGAACCTCATCGCCACTCATCCCCAACCGTTTCCCGACCTCTGCAAATGGTTCCGGGACGAGGGGGAGCCCGTCCTCCAGTTCCCGGAGGAGACGAAGATTACGGGGATCCAAGGACATCCTCCTCGTTCCCGGGAGGCACAAAGGGAAAACGTACGTCTATCTTCAGCTTTTTTACCGTGGGAAGATCCAAAACATTCTCCCGAGAGATCCCGGTCCGTGCGAGAATCTCATCCAGCACGTGGCCGATCTGCTCTTTGCTCCGGGCTGAAAGTGTGAACCAGAGGGAGTAATGATGATCACGCAGGAAATTATGGGATACTTCCGGGTAGCTGCTGATGATGGCTGCGGCCTCCCGGACTTTTTCCTCCGGTACGTGAACGGCGATGAGCGTGGCAGCCGCCAGCCCCATATACCGGGATTCAAGTACCGGGCCTATCCCCCGTATGATCCCGGCTTCCTGCAATCTTTTCAACCGCTTCAGGAGATCGGTCTCGCTCATCCCGAGCCGCCGGGCAATCTCCGCGTAGGGCCGGGCGAGCAGCGGGAGGTCATCCTGGAGGGCATCAAGTATTCGCATATCTATCCGGTCGGGGAGTTTGTCCGGCATCACGCTGCACGCTCCCCGGCTTCGAACGGGCACCATGGGTCCTCACCGCAGACCTCCCCCTCAAGGTCATGCGGACGGGCAAGGCCGTCGCACCAGCCCGTGGAGAATGCAGCCGACCCCCGGTACGCCCGGGCCCTGCAGCCACCGCAGATATTTTTGTATGTGCATCCCCCGCACTTCCCCAAGAGTCTCGACGGATCCCGGAGTGCAGTGAAAAGAGGCGCGTTATCCCAGATCTCAGCAAAGGACTGCACCCGTACATTACCGGCACTGACGGGCAGGTACGGGCAGGGGGTTACATCCCCGTTAACATAGATCCGGCAGTAGCTGATGCCGGCGATGCACCCCCGCCCCCATGCAGGATTCGTAATTCCCTCTTCCTCCGCGATACGCCGGAACTGCGGGGCACAGGTCGGGCGGATATTCACGCCGCAGTCATGGTACTTGATGAGGATCTGCCGGATCATCTTCTCGTATTCCTCCGGGCTGCGGGGTTCATCCTGCCGTGCCCTCCCGGTCGGAACCGGGAAGAAGAGCTGGTAGTCGCGGACCCCAAGAGAAGTCCCCAGACAGATCACGTCTTCGACATCGCTGATGGCAGACCGTATTACCGACATATTGATCTGGACGCCGATTCCTGCATCGCGGCAGTGCCCGATGGCCTTAACCGCTCGCTCCCACACGCCGGGAAGTCCACGGAACGAGTCATGGGTGGCTGCATCTTTTGAGTCCAAGCTAATGGCCACAGCCCGTATCCCGGCGTCGCGGAGCTTCTTCGCAGCAGCCTGATCGATGAGATACCCACTGGTCCCCATCACCATCCGGAGCCCCTGCTCCGTGCCATACCGGGCGATCGTACAGAGGTCATCCCGCATCAGAGGCTCGCCCCCGCTCAGCACGACAACCGGTGTCCCAATCGCCCGGATCTGGTCGATGACCGCCAGCGCTTCAGCCGTGGAGAGAGCTCCGGCTGCCTCGTCCTTGCCTGCATCCACGTAACAGTGGGAACACTTCAGCGGACACCGCAGGGTAATGTTCCACGAGATGATGCGTGGCGCCCCACCAGATATACCCTTCACAACCTTAGCCCTTTTAGCACACACTGCCCGAATTCCTTATCCGCCTTCGTGAGGTTCTCCACCATTGAGACCTTTATGCTACGATCTGGCGAGATCGAAGCGATCAAGGTTCATCACTTTGGTCCAGGTTGCCACGAAGTCCTGGACAAACTTCTTCTGCGCGTCCGCGCTTCCGTAGACCTCGGCCAGAGCCCGGAGCTGGGAGTTCGAACCGAAGATGAGATCGACACGCGTGCCGGTCCACTTGACTTCGCCAGTCCTGCGATCGCGCCCTTCAAATATGTCCTTGGCGTCCGATACCGCCTTCCACTCTGTGCCCATGTCGAGCAGGTTTGTGAAGAAGTCGTTGGTGAGCGCTTCCGGCCTCCTGGTAAAAACGCCGTGCCGGGTCTGTCCGAAGTTAGTGTTCAGCACGCGCATGCCGCCAATGAGCACCGTCATCTCGGGCGCGGTCAGGGTCAGCAATTGCGCCTTGTCAACCAGCAATTCCTCGGCCGATAGGGCATAACTGGCCTTCTGGTAGTTGCGGAAGCCGTCCGCCTTTGGCTCGAGCACGGCGAAGGAGGCCACATCGGTCTGTTCCTGCGAGGCGTCCATGCGTCCCGGCGTGAAGGGAACCGTCACCTCATGACCAGCCTTCTTCGCAGCCTGCTCGACACCTGCGCAACCGGCCAGAACGATCAGGTCAGCCAGCGACACCTTCTTGCCGTCCGAATGCGCCCTGTTGAACGCGTCCTGGATGCCCTCCAGTGTCTTGAGAATCTTGGCCAGCTGGGCCGGCTGGTTGACTTCCCAATCCTTCTGCGGCGCCAGACGAATGCGGGCACCGTTGGCACCGCCGCGCTTGTCGGAACCACGGAAGGTGGACGCCGACGCCCATGCGGTCGAAACCATCTCCGACACAGACAGGCCGGAAGCCAGGATCTTGCCTTTGAGGGAGACGATGTCCCGTGCATCAATCAGTGTGTGATTGACGGCAGGGATGGGATCTTGCCAGATGAGCTCTTCGGCCGGAACCTCCGGGCCGAGATAGCGTGCGCGTGGGCCCATGTCGCGGTGGGTCAGCTTGAACCACGCCCGGGCGAACGCGTCCGCGAACTGATCCGGATTCTCCATGAAGCGCCGTGAAATCTTTTCGTAGACTGGGTCGAACCGCAGAGAGAGGTCGGTGGTCAGCATGGATGGCGCGTGACGCTTCGATTTGTCGTGGGCATCCGGCACCGTGCCGGCGCCTGCGTCACCCTTCGGCTTCCACTGGTGCGCACCGGCCGGGCTCTTCATCAGTTCCCATTCATAGCGGAACAGGGTCCGGAAGAAGTTGTTGCTCCACTTCGTGGGCGTGGGGGTCCAGGTGACCTCCAGGCCACTGCCGATCGTATCCCCGCCTTTGCCGGTGCCGAAACTGCTCTTCCAGCCAAGGCCCTGCTCCTCGATGCCCGCCGCTTCGGGCTCAGGCCCCACGTGGGACGCAGGGCCGGCGCCGTGGGTTTTGCCAAAGGAGTGACCACCGGCGATGAGCGCAACTGTCTCTTCGTCGTTCATGGCCATGCGGGCAAACGTCTCGCGGATATCCCTGGCCGCCGCGATAGGATCCGGGTTGCCGTTCGGGCCTTCCGGATTGACGTAGATCAGCCCCATCTGCACGGCAGCGAGCGGATTTTCGAGGCTCCGGTCACCGGAGTAGCGTTTGTCATCCAGCCACTTGTTCTCAGAACCCCAGTAGACATCTTCTTCCGGCTCCCAGACATCCTCACGACCGCCAGCGAAGCCGAAGATCGCAAATCCCATCGACTCCAGGGCGACGTTGCCAGCAAGAATCATGAGGTCGGCCCATGAGATTTTCCTGCCATACTTCTGCTTGATCGGCCAAAGCAGCCGGCGCGCCTTGTCGAGGTTCACGTTATCGGGCCAGCTGTTGAGGGGCGGGAAACGTTGCTGGCCGGCACCGGCGCCGCCGCGACCGTCACCGGTGCGGTACGTGCCGGCGCTGTGCCATGCCATGCGAATGAATAAGGGCCCGTAGTGGCCGAAGTCCGCCGGCCACCAGTCCTGAGAGTTGGTCATTAGCGCCTGCAGATCCTTCTTCACGGCCGCAAGGTCGAGTTTTTTGAATTCCCGAGCGTAGTTGAACTTCTCGCCCATCGGATTGGACAGGGGAGAATGCTGGTGAAGAACCTTCAGGTTCAACTGGTTCGGCCACCAGTCCCGGTTGGACCTGCCTTGGCCGGTTGCCTGTTTGTTTACCCGGCCATTTACCGGGCGCTTGTTGTCATCAGTCATAATGTCACTTCCTATCGTTGGATAATTTTATTCACTGTGATGTTTTGAATATTCCTTTGCCCACCCAGCTAACGGTTGCCTCAGCAGCGGCTATGGTTACGGTGTTTGAGCAAGGAGACCCCAACACCGCCGTCTGCTGCACGTCCGGTGTCTTCTTCTTCGGGTCCTGAAGGAATTTCGCCTTCGTATACGGCGCTATGGTCTTACAGACCTGGAAGTACCCCTGGGCACCGGCGCCTTTGGCATGGACGACCCGCTTGGGGATCCTCTCACGGTCGAAACGAGCCAGCTCCTCGATCAGGAGGACGTCCTGCAGCAGGACCGGCCCCCGCTGGCCTGCGGTGAGGGGGTTCTGGTTATCGGAAACCGGAACACCCTGATTGGTGGTAAGAGTTTTCTTGACCATAGGGCAACGCACAAGGGGATGGAAAACCGCGGGATATTAACGTATGCTTGATGATAAGAACAAGGACAGGAACCAATGAAAAATTACCACCAACTTCTGATGTATAGATGATCTGTTTTAAAAGATGGTAACGGGGTATCGGTCAGTGTTGTACGTGGCTCCCGTCGCAGAACGGCTTGTTGTGCGATTTGCCGCACCTGCAAAGCGTGAGCCGGTTCCTGACCGTGTAGGGTTTGCCGTCAGCAGAAATTACCGGAATACCGCCACGTATCCAGTACGGCCCGTGTTCTCCGCGTGCAGGATACTCGATAACAACAATCGACTTCTCCAGTGCCGGCTCGATCGCCTTGCCGGTCTCTTTATCCTTGATGACCAGCCGGCCAGACGGGCAGTTGGAGGCCTCTTCTATTGCCGTGTCCCGTGCCTCTGGGACATCCGACTGTTCCGTGAGGTTCCAGATCCCGCCAGCCCGCATGCAGAACCGGGCATGGACGCAGAGGTTCTCGTAATCAAGCAGTTCCAGTTCCGGGCCCCGCATGATCTGCGGGTGCCGGAGGTACGGCTCGTTTCCGGCAGTCTCGGTACCGTTGAAGGCGATCTTCGCGTGCGTCCCGTCACAGAACGGCTTGTTCTGCGAGTGGCCGCACCGGCAGAGGGCATAGGTCTCCTGCACAGGAAACCGCTTTGCTACCCGCCAGGTCCGGCAGTAGCCCTCGTCATCGTTGCAGATCTCCTCTTGGATGAGCGGAACATTACCGGTCACCATATACGGACCGTTTTTACTGACGGTGATCTTCATGGAATCGTTTTTAGGTTCCTGAGGTTTTTTTGTCGTTTCTGTCATGGTCAGGTAACACCCTTGATATATGATATGAATCTTGTCTGAAACCGGTTTGTTGTTCTTGGCGGGGACTGTAGATATCCCTGCTCCCTGAGTTTTTCATATCCTCTCCTACAAAGGATAGCATGGGCTTAACGACGTTTTCACATCAGGCCGATCTGCTGCATCAGGGAGATCTTATCGTAGAAAAGTTTCTCCTCGACGATCTCCCCGTTCTTCCAGTGAGCGACGGTGCAGAACTCAACCTTGAACTTCTTGCCGGTCGGAGGGATGACCTTCCCGTCCGGGCCGGTCATCGGGCCCTTGAAGGTGCCGGTGAACTCGGCGACCGAGCAGGTATAGTCGCCTTGGCCGAAGAATATCTTGTATGGCCGGTTCCCGACCTTATTGTCCGGGAAGATCTTGAAGAACGCGATTGCCTCTTCCCGGTGGGAACGGCGGCTGTGCGTCGGTTGTGGCTGTGCGGGCCAGAAAACATCGACATCTTTTGCATGGCGTTTATCAAAGGTTTCCCAGTCTTGTGCATTCCAAGCATCGTCCAGCGTCTGCATGAGACGCATGTTCTCTTCAACAGTTGACATCTTTTCACCTTTTGGTATGATGATGAATTCCCCAGATGAGGTGATAACGCTTCTCTTCCTCACATCGGGGGAAATGCCGGAGCAAGAGACGAGATTTGTGCCCTGATGTAAAGGAGTATGTTGGAGAACAGCAGGTTGCTCCTATCAGAGGAAAATATGATCGAATGGTTTACGATGGCATGATGGTCCCCTTATATTATCGGTGCGGGGATCGGCATTCTCATCTGGATGGTTTTCCTTCTCTCTGACCACCCGGTCGGGTGTACGACAGCCCTTGCCGGCGGGATACTTGTCGCAGGGTTGATATATGGATTCCGGTTTCTGTGAGGTGGAAAAATAACCCTGGAACAGATCCGGTCAAACGGCCGGCTTCAGATTATTCTTGGACTCGTCTCCGGTATTGTCTTCGGTTTCCTCCTCCAGAAAGGCGGGGTGATCAGGTACGAAGTGATCATCGGCCAGCTCCTCCTCACCGATTTCACCGTTGTCAAAATGCTGCTCACTGCCGTCCTTGTCGGGATCCTGATCATCGGACTGTTCTGCCTGCTCGCAGTCCTCGGGTTCAGAGAGTACAGTCGTGACCAGCCGCATCGCTCCGGAGCGTACCCGCATCCTCAACGATGCAATTGTCCGGGCCGGCACCTGTGTCCAGTACTGGATGCAGGCATCGCACCGTACTGAAGAGAACCCGGCACTCGTGTATGCCATTGAACGGGCGAATGCCGCGTACCTCCCGCTCATCGCCTATTTCGGGATCTTCTCGTCCCATCCCGGCACGAACCGCCGTCACGATGCAGGGGTTTTGCTCAGAGTGATCTTTATGATTTTCGGGTTGCTACGGGCTCACATGCGGTTCAGGCTGGAGGTACCATCACATGCCTGAGGCTCTCGTCAGCCTCTTTTGTCCGGCCCATGTTGCGCAGGGCCACAGCCCTGTGCTGCCAGACAAATGAGTTGATCGGGTTGAGCTCGAGTGCCTTGTCAAAGCAGATGAGTGCATCCTTGTTCCTGCCCAGTTCCCGCAACGCGATACCCTTGGCGGTTATGACGCGGATAGTGTTCAAGTCTGACTCAAGGATCCGATCAAAACAGGCGATGGCTTCTTCGTATCTCCCAAGCGCGTTCAAGGCATAGCCCTTATTTGCCAGCGCAAACGTGTACTCGGGATCAATGGCAAGGGCCCGGTCAAAACAGGCAATTGCTTCCAAAAACCGGTTGAGTTTGCGCAGGGCATACCCTTTCTCGTACCAGACCGTCATGAGGTTCGGGTTGACGGCAAGTGCCTGATCATAACAGGTAATGGCCTCCTCATGCCGCCCGAGGAAATAATATATCTCGCACTTCTGTTCCAGCGCCGTTGCATTGGTCCTGTCCACTTCAAGAACCTTGTCATACTGGACAAGTGCATCATCGTACCGTCCGATTCGTGCAAGGTGATGCGCTGTATCAAGCATCGCCGCGATGTCCATATCCTTTCATAGTATCATACCATCCGGCATGGATAATATCTTCCTCATAAACGCATCCCGGGAACTTTATCAGCGGCGGGAAGGTCGGAACAAGATCAGACCTGCGCAGATGACAAGTGCAATAACCGCTGCAATCGTCTGATTTGCAGCCCGTGTCGGGGCAGCCGTTTGAGATAATGTAGTATGCGTGAGCGCCGTTGTCAGGGTTGGAACCGGTGAAGCAGAAACAACCGTTGTCGTCACCGAAACTGTTAGCGGCATCTCAATGACTGTTGAGGCATGTTCCTCAGGATTCAGCGTATACGATGTTCCCCCGCCCACGGATCCCTGGGGCGTCTCAGGATTTTTCAGATATGCCGAGAGCGTCTTATAGGTGTCAGGACCACCCAGTTGCGAGAGATCGAGCGGCTCATTGGTGACATAGACCATGTACGTTCCCGGAACGATCTGGTTCTGGAGCCGGGATGTATCCCAGTTAAAAGACCAGTGCCGGCTGTCGTCAAGGTCAATAATGGTGAAATGACCCTGATCGGCCCGCTGTGTCACATCTGTCAAGGTCACGCCATCGGCAGGCAGATTCGGGCCGGTCATGAACAGGTACACCCGATCCCCCTTATACGAAAAACCCTGCAGGGTGATGACATCTCCAAAATAGCCGGTATAGTATTCATCCGCTGCAAGGACACCGGTCACCAGCAGGCAAGACACGAAGACGAGCAATACCGTCACAATAGGGACTCTAGTCCGGCGGGAAAATCCGGGGCACACGGGATTCATTACAGGGCATAATTTGCCGGGAGTATTATAAATATTTCTGGAGGAGCGGGAGTTATTGATTTGAAGAGAAATCTTCAGCCGGTCCGCGTAGAGATTTCTGCCAGACATACAATATTGCCACAAGATGTGTAGTTCATAATCGTATTTTTTTAAAATTACAGGGTTTGTGTCCGGGAGGGAACACCTCGCCATCTTTCCTCTTGGGGAATCGTACTGAATCTCATCCCCAATCAGGATTCATAGTAGGTAATCGGCCAATATAATAACCAAACGCTTTGTTCACGTTCAAGCGAGGCGCGGCAGGTAAAAATATCCGCCATTGAACCCGGGGATCTCCCAAGCTCACAAGAGAGGAAGCATGTTGAATATCCGTTCAGAAAAAGAGGTTGGTAGTGTCCCAGTGTAAGGGGGATGTGAACACGGCATCAGGCAATGTCCAGCGGCCCGAATCCCTCCTTGCCAACTTTCCCGAACCGGGTGCGAATCTTGGTGTCAAGGAAACAGACCGGGCATGTATAATCATCGGGCAGGTCATCGAATTTGGTCCCGGGCCTGATGCCGCGGTGCGGTTCGCCACGGGCCTCGTCATAAACATACCCGCAGATCGAGCAGACATACTTCGTCGGGCTCCATTCATCGAATCCCCACTTTCCGATCTTTCCCTTGCCCTGGTACCCGCAGACCGGGCATTTGTAATCATCCGGCAGATCCTCGAATGCGGTACCTGCCGGTATCCCATTATGCGGTTCACCCCGCATCGGGGAATAGATATAGCCGCAAAGACGGCATTTATACCGTTGCATCTCATGAACGGGAATTTTCTTTGGGGCGGATTTTTTGACAGGTGTTTTCTTTTTCGTCACGGTCACTTTTGCCTTGACCACTGGCTTTGCTTTTTTGGCAGCCGTTTTTCCGGAAGCTGATGCGGTTTTTCCTGATCTGATCCTGGTTGATGCCATCAGAATATCTCCGTGCCGGCCTCTTCGATCACCCATAACTCCTTCACGAAAGCCAGCAATAAGGGATGATGGCAGTTACATTATATTATATATTGTGAATGATGCAAAACAGGGCAGCGATTAAAGACAGTGCACGGGAAAAATGCTCATGACTGCAGAAAGATGTTTCATTGTCCCATTGTGTCGGGTAATGCAAACGTAAAGAGAACAGAGATGGTGCAGCGCCCTAGGGCGATAATTCTCCCGATCCCGTCAATTTATCCGCACGGACTGCTCATACATTGAGTAGCTGATCATGGCGGATTTCCTTACCTCAACCCTTTATTCATTTGCGGCCCTCTTCATCATTCTTGACCCGCTCCTGTCCGTCCCGATATTTGCCGCAATGACGCATGGCCAGACATCAAGGGAGGTCCACAAACAGGCATTCATCGCCGTTGCCGTTGCCGGTGTGCTCATGTACTTATTCCTTCTCTTCAATACGACGATCTTTGAAATCCTCAACCTGAATCTTCCCAGCTTCCAGATTGCCGGGGGGATCCTGCTCTTCATACTTGGCATGCAGGAGACCCTCGGGATCGATATCAGCACGTGCAAGGATCGTCCTGCAACCGCAGCAGGCGTTGTTATCGGCACGCCGCTTCTCTGCGGGCCTGGCACGATCACCACCGTGATGCTGCTTTCGAAGGAATATGGCCTCCTGATACCTTTTATTGCCATCACAGTCTCGCTCCTCGCTACCTGGATTATCCTTTTTTACGCCGCATACATCCGTCAGATCCTTGGCGACGTGATCACCGACATCATGGGGAAGGTGCTTGGCATGCTCGTCGCGGCGATTGCCGTCAAGATCATCTTCGCTGGTGTCATGGCGATGGTTTGATACCGAAGGTCGCCATGAATACAATCTGTTTTTTCCGGTCCAGAATCGGGGGAAAAGACTCTGGATCTCTGCTGACTCGCAAAAAAGGTTTTCTCTGTCGGGTGAGTGCCAACCTCGCGATGCGAACACCGGACTTGCACATGAGTGAGAAACCATGCCACCTTGAATTTTTGAAAATGGTATCAGGAATCGCGTTTCAGGGAATACACTTCGACCATATGGTGGGGGTGGTAGCGTAATTTTGCCTCGCGGAGTCCTGCAACACCGAGATCACTCTCCCGGTTGATGTACGTCACTTCCTGTGCGAGGACTGCCGCGGTTTCGGCATTTATCGCTTTGTAGATCCCTTCGCAGTCGGGAAGGCCTTTTTCAAAATGGACCAGTCCGGTATTGTCGTTGAGGCATTCGAAAAGGGAGATGGCACCGATTTTCTGGTCCACCCGGATCAGGAGCCCGCGCAGGGGGAGTTCGGTGAAATGTTCCACCGCAAAGAAAACCGCCTCCTTTTCGTGAGCAAGCACCGGATCATTCTCGCAGCCTTTCCACTCGCACCATTTAACGAGGAAACTCATCACCTCATCACGGTTTTCGGCCGTGATCGGTTCGACGGTGTTCGTGCAGTTGCGCCGGAATTTGTTGATCTGGTTCCGGATCTTAAGATAATTTTTTCCCGGAAGTTGGGCCAGATCATCTGATCGGTAAACGTATTCGAAATGGTTCCGATCCGGGACGAGGTTCAGCCCGGGGCAGGTCTCCTGCATCCAGCGGGCGGTATCGGTGTCTATGAGAACGATCGGTTCATTGTCGCTGAGATCCGATGCGAGACGTACGAGCGATCTCAAAAGCGCCGGATTCCGTGGACCGATCGGAGGGCGGAACCGGGTCAGGCTTCCGATCGTACTGGCGAGAATTACGTTCTTTTCTACGAACGCAAAGCTGTAATGGGCGAAGTGGTTCCAGCAGACCATGTTGGTGAAGGTATTATCACTGTGTGTCTGGGGATAGCGCGCGTAGTGGCGGGCGAAAAATTCGCGGTCTTCCAGCGTTACCGGCCGGAAATCTCCCTGTTCAAGCATCAATGGCCACCACGGTAGATCATCGGGACGTGCCCCTCCATCCTTTCAAAACCAAGCGGCAGGTAAAACTCCTCAGAACCGGGTTCGGCGATGAGCCCGATCCAGGTAATGCCGGCTTTTTTGCAATGCGCGACCAGGACGGAGACGATTGATTTCCCAATCCCTCTCCCCCGAAACCGGGGATCGGTGATGAGATCCTGAAGATATGCATCCGATATACCGTCAGCGATCACACGGCCCATACCGATGGCACGGCCACTGGTGGTATCGATCGCGACAGCAAATCCGAAACTGCCTTCGATGATCCGGCTGATCTCTGCAGGATCGTATTCCTCTTTCCACCAGCCGGCAGTGCGGTACAGTTCCAGAATCTCCTTCTCATTCCATGAACTGACAAGTGAGATTCTTATGCCACTGCCATCTCTCATCGCCAATAACCTCCGTTTGGATAGAAATGACCGATAGAAATGTGTGCCCGGTGGTGCCTCAACTTATGAGACTCAGGATACCGGTTCATGAGATTTCAGCTGCCTGATCGCAGTCTCGACAATTTCACCGAGTGCCTCGACCCTCCAGTGTTCCGAGTTGAGGAGGAGGTGGTAGAAGGAGAGATCGTTAATGTCGATATCATAATATGTGCGGTACCGCGCCGCCTCGCACCGTTCGCGCTCAAGGGTGATCTTTTTTGCCGTTTCCTCATCGGCAACCTGATCGCGGAATACGATTCGTTTGAGCCGACAGCCGATGGGAGCAAAGAGCCAGATCCTGATATCGGCATCATTGACCATCCAGCCGGAGAGCCGGCCTTCCACGATGATATTATCCTGCCGTTCCGCAATCTCTTTCTGCCGGGTATCAATCATCTTGTCATATTTTGGATCCTGCTCGGCAAGCCGTCCGAACTCGGCAAGTTGCATGTTGTGCTCTCTTGCACACTGGCGGAAGACCTCTCCCGCCGAAATCATCGTAAAACCGTGACGCTCTGCAAGGTACCGCGAGAGAGACGTTGTGCCGCTGCCGGGGAGTCCGCTCACGGTGATCCGCATCAGAGCCCCCCGATATTGAGGGCTTTCCTGATAACCTGGCTTATGGTGATCGAACAGATCATGTACCAGACCATCCACGCGGGAATGACCCAGAGGACGGGATCGGTCAGGTTATGTATCCCGTAATAGGGGAGGGTGATCGTGGTATGCAGCTGGCTGAGCCGGTACAGCAGCCAGAAGAAGATCGGGACGGTCAGTACCAGGATGTATGCCATCGGTTTGAACTGCTGCTGGGACAGTTCGAGCTGTTCACGCATTACCCGGTCTTTTTTTGCGTCCAGTTTCTTAATCTTCTTTTCGTCCTGGGAGAGCTGGGCTTCCCGGTACTCTTTCTGGAACTCTTTCATCCGCTCCTGCACGTCTGTCATCCGCTCATAGTCGATGGTATACTTCTGGATGATAGACGAATAGAGGCCGGTGATGGCAGAGAGGATAACAATGAGGATAAAAAACGGTATCCTGAAACCCTCGACCAGAGGGGCAAATGCCAGATCGATACTGTGGCCGACGGTAGTACGCAGCCACTGGATGCTGTATGAGAACATCATCAGCATCATGAACAGGAGTGCGACATATAAGCCGTATTTTTCCCAGAATTTTCCAAAATTCATGGATTCACCTGAGAACGTCAGCCATTTCCGAGGCTGCGTATTCCAGCAGGTGATCGGCGTTGGTGATGATCCTTATAGTACAGCCGGTCATCATTGCATAAGCCGCAGCGATGGATCGGTTGAACTGCTGATGTTCTTTGATGGCACGCGATCCTTCCTTGTCCCTCGTCCTCGTTTCGTCAGACAACCGCCGCATCAGGATCTGGTCATCATCGGTCTCAACAAGGATGATAAGATCCGGCATGATCTCGCGCAGAACCCATTCCGGGAGTCCGGGAAGATACCCCTTGGGAGTCTTGACTGATGCATGCGTATCGATTATCACGTTGCCGGAGATCTTTGCAATCGCCTGAGCGGCAAGCTGCTGCAGCCTTTTCTGGTCGGCGCGGTCAAGCGTACGCATCTGGTCTCGGTCCTGAACGATACCATCGCTCTTTGCCACTTCAAACATAAAGGTGCCAAAATTGATGGACTGGTACTTGACACCCTCGATCTCCAGTTTTTTTAATGCCTCGTTGACTACCGTCGTCTTACCGACACCCGGTACACCGGTAATAATGACCTTTCTGCCTGCCATACTTGATCCTTCTTACCTGTTATTCCTTGCCAAAGAACGTTCGCATGAACGGATACATCTCCATGATCTGCTGGCTCGCGATCTCCTCGTACAAACGATAGGTAATACTTACCGTCAGTAAAAGACCCGTACCGCTCACTGCGCCTATCACCCCGAACAGGTTGGCGATCACACTCAGGACACCGATGAACACGCCGCCAATGACCGTAACCCGGGGAATATACCGGTCAAGATATTTTTCCAGTACCTGCGGATTTCTCCGGTAGCCGGGGATCGACATGCCCGAGAGCTGGATCTGGCGGGCCACATCCTTGGAGTCCAGGCCCGCGGTTTTGATCCAGAAGAGGGCAAAGATCGCGCCACCAACCACCATGAACGTGGTATCGATGCCAAGACGTAATAGAACCTCCCATGGCGCATGGCCGAGATCGGTCACCCACCACATCCACTGACTGGGGCCATTGATCGGGGCGAGAAAATACATCAGGCCGGATTCAGGTGTCTGGCCATTGAATTTCCCAAGCACCGTGATCCCGATATTGGAGAGGAACATTCCGAGCATCTGAATGTTTGCCTGCAGTACGCGTACCAGGATCATGGGGAGGACGCTGGCATAGATAAGTTTGACCGGGAATCGGGCCCGTGCCCCCCGTACCTGTGCATGGGCAAGCGGGATCTCGATACGGGTCGATTCAACGTAAACAATGATCAGGAAGATACCAATCGTCGTCACAAATGCAAGGAGGTTTGTACCGAAATACTGGAGAAAATTGGCGCCATCAAGCACCACGGCGACAAGGCGCGGGAAGAAACCTACCGGATAGGGATCGCTGACCGGTGTCCAGTTGATGAACCCGTTGACAAGCGCCTGAGAGATGCCGGCTATGATGAAGAGCCCGACCCCGGAGCCAATCCCCCATTTTGTGACGACTTCGTCCAAGAGGAAGATGACCACTCCACCAATACAGAGCTGGATAAAGATTAAAAGCGAAACAACAAACAGGTTGCCGCCGAAAAACTGTTGCGCGACCACCGGGTTTGGCTGCATGAAGCCGCCGACAAGATTGGGGGCGGCCTCTACTACAATCATGACAAGGATGAGGATTTTTTGCAGGCCCATGTACATGACCTGCCCACGGGTCTCGGTGGTATCGATCTGGAGGATATCGGCCCCTTTTAAGAGCTGGAGCACAATGGATGCTGTGACGATTGGTCCGATACCAAGGTGGACAATTGATCCATATGCCCCGCCAAGCAGGGCCCGGTAATAATTGAAGATATCCTGTCCACCGGAACTCAGACCAAACACCGGAACATTCGTAAGGGCAAAATACAGGATTAAAACAGCCAGCGTCCACATCAATTTGTTCTTGAAGTGGACATGGCCTTCGGGACTCTTGACTGCGGGCATCGCAGCAAGAATGGGCTCCATTCGATCCAGCAGGTCTCCCATGGTTTCACCAAAAAAATTAACGGGGTCAGACGACCTGCGCCTTTCCGCCTATCTTTTCGATCTTTGCCTTCGCCTGCCCGGAGAATGCAGCAGCGGAGATATTGAGTTTTTTTGTGACTTTCCCGCTGCCAAGCACTTTTTCGATCCCGAGATCGGACGCGTCCAGCACGATGGCATCTCCTTCCTTTTTTGCGATTCCCTGTGCCAGAAGCGAAGGCATGATCTGGTCAATCATCCCGACATCCATCGCACTGACCGTGACTGATGGGTTGTGGAAGAACCCGTCTTTGCCGAACACCGGTCTCCCCATCTCCATGTACCACTTGACAAAGTGATGGGCGTTGATGCCGGCGCGCCCGCGCCCGCCACGGTTGCCGGCGCCGCGCCGGTTCTTGTGGGTTCCGCCCCCGCAGGTCCGCGATCCCCGGTACTTTGAACGTTTGTTGGTTGGCATCCCCTCACCTCATTTTATGCAGGAGAGTATTGATCTCCTGACCATAATAGCCAAGCGCTCCACCCTGCACGAATGTACGTTTGGTGGTCTTGTACCCCTTGCGCGGTGGGTGAAGGCGAAGCACCGGTTTCAGTCCCGGAATGTCCCGCAGTTTTGACTGACCACTTGCTAGCGCCTGTGCGAAATCGACGATACCCCCAAATGATGAGTTTGATCTGATATAATCGTCTGTCAGCGGTGTGTCGCCGATCACCTTGCCGCGGGTGCGGAGCAACGTCTCGATAGTCGCCGCATCCACTTCCCCATAGGCGATGTAGTCTTTTACCTTGCGGATCATCCCGAGGTTCTCCGGGGTGTCTGCCACAAGAACACAGTGGTTGATGTGGTGCAGACGGAGCATCTTCAACGTGTCCCTGATGTCCCGGCGGGTGTTGATTACGCCGCGGACCTGCACAACGGCGTACATTACGGCGACCCCCCGATCCGGATCATATTGGTCTCCCTGAGGGCGTTGAACGTTGCCTTTGCAAAGTTGATCGTAGTTCGCGTTTGCCCCCGTGCAAAAGTCCAGACATCCCGTATCCCGGCGAGCTCAAGCACCTTCTTGCTGATGTCACCGGTCACGAGACCGATACCCTGAGGCGCAGGTTTCAAGATGACGCGAACGCTGCCGGCCATACCCTCAACCTGCATCGGGATTGAGTGCGTGGTGTTGCAGCCGCATTCCCAGCTGCCGCATCCCCGCCGGACCTTGACGATGTTCATCTTCGCCTTCACGATTGCCTTTTTTATCGCATCGCCGACCTGTACGTCTTTGCCCTGGCCAAACCCGATGTATCCATTCCGGTTGCCGACAATAACAACTGCGCGGAACTGAACCCGGCGGCCTGAGTCGGTCATACGCTGCATCATGGCGATATCAAGAACCTCGTCTTCAAGATCCGGAAGGAACGTATCGATGATCTCTGGTTCCTTGATTGGCCTGCCGCTCTCCAGCACCTGATCGATGCTCTTGATCTCTCCCGACGCGACGAGTTTACCAAGACCGGTGACCGGACGCCATTCGGCTTTTTCGTATGCCATTTACATCATCTCCTTTTTTATCGCGTCTGCCACCTTTTCTACGTTTTTGACGATATCACCGGCGTTTTTATTATACGCGGCGATATGCTCACCCTTGATTCGCTCATCGGCGGGAAGGATCTCCTCGCTGTGAGGTACCTCTAATCCACCCTCGACGGCTCCCCTGAGCGCGGCAAACATCCGCGCGCCCGGCGTGGCCCGGTTGAGTCCGATATCGAGTATCGCACGGTCGTGCTGTGCTTTTTTCGCCTTTGCAGCAAACAGCATTCCTGTAAGGTATGCCGCGGGCGTGCTGGATGTGGAACCCGTATACCCGTATTTTTCCAGTTCCGCGGAATTCGCCGAGACCAGCGTACGATCGCCTTCCATCCCGGCGATGACCAGCTGCACGATGACGTGCCGGTTTGTCCTTCGCACCACCATGCGCGGCGCATCAGCGACAACGAGCTTGGTTCTCTGGTAGTAATCGGTCTTTCCTTCCCTTCTCCTTCGGAATGGAACAAAATACCGTGATCCTGCCGCCATGTTACTTCATCCTCCCGGCTATGATCTCCATCTGGGCCTTCATGTGTGCCACACTCCTGAACTGCCCTCCGGCTGCTTTCCTGTACAGGATACGGTACAGGTGCCGATCGATGGTGCCGGCATCGCGGAGTGCAACGAGCGCCTTGCGGATGGCGCGGATCTTCTGGATCCATGCCCGTTTGCTTGGAGTCCGCGCCCCGACAGCTCCTTTCCGTTTCCCGACACCCTTGCGATGCCCGTATGCCCTCTGCGCGGTCCGGATGCGTGCTCTGCCACGGCTCACGCCTTTCTTCTGGCGTGCTTTTATCGCTCCGTCCGTTATCAGTCCACGCAGATCCTCGCGCGAGATTGCATTCTCAATATCCGCGAGACGATCAGGGTCGAACCAGACGCGATTTGTGCCGCACTTCAAAACCGACGCGGCGATCCGTCTCTGGCTGGCGAGATCAGTCATTCTTCTTCACCTCTGACCCGGTCTTCTTTCTGGGTTTTGTTTTTTGCTCCGCTCTGGGTTTTTCCGCGGCAGTCACCGGAGAGTTTTCAGCCTTTGGCTTGGCCGATTTTTTGGGAGTTTTTGACGCTTCCTTTATCCTCGGTTTTGCGGCTTTCTTCTCTGGTTTTTCCGTTTTTTCCTCTTGGTCTTCTGCCGGTTTCTTCACCGGTTTTTCCTTGGTTTTTGCCGGTGCGGCAGATTTTCCCGGTTTTTTGGTTTCTGCACTTTTCCGGGGTTCTTTTGTCTTTGAGGCCTCTTTAACTTCTTTCTTTTCCCGTGAAGGTGGTACCTCTTTCTTCGGTTTTTCCGGTTTCTTTTCCTCGGCTTCTTTTTTTGCCGGTTCGGAAGTTTCCTCCTTTTTAACCGGTTCTTTCACGACACGGGAATTGAGAATCTTAAAACCGGCAGCAACTGCTGTTTCCTGCAGGGATAGACGCTTCCGTAAGCCGACACCGGCAGAAATGCGGATGGCCTGAGTCTTTGGGTCGAGATTTCCAAGATCCTTTTCTGCGAATACCAGCACCTCAAAATACCCGCTCGGGTGCATGCCCCGCACGGCAACCGGGCTTCCAAATCCCGGTTTCGGGAGTGCCCCTTTTGCTTTTTTCTGCTCTCGTTGTTTGTTGTGCTGTCCGCGGGGCTTTCTCCATGATGCAGCGAGCTGCCGTTTTTTGCCAAACCCGTCACGTTTGAAGATCGCACCCTTTTCGCTGCGCACGCGGATTAACCGCCTGATTTCTGTCGTCATTGCCCTTCAGCCCCTCTGCACCACATAAATGCCGTCCTGGAAGACACGGGGGTCGCGGTCGCGGATATGGGTTGCATGTTCGATGTTTGCCGCTGTAGTGCCGACAAGTTCACGGTCGATACCGGTGAGCACGACCTCGTCATTTGCCACCTTCGCTGCAACACCGTTCACGATGTTTGCATACCGCGCTTTCTTCTCGCCAAGGAAGTTGGCAATCTCAAGCCGGTTTCCCTGGAGTTTGAGCTGGATCGGGAAATGGCTGTACACCACTTTCATCCGATACTCGAATCCTTCAGAAACACCACGGCACATGTTTTTGGAGTGCGCTTCGAATGTTCCTACCATAGCGGTAATTTCCTTCCGCCGTGACTCCGTGGAGATGGTGATCTCTTTTTCGTCGCAGGTTATCATAACCTGGGGGAACCAGATGTTCCTTGCCAGCTGCCCTTTTGGTCCCGTCACGCGAAGCTGCGTCCCGTCAATCTGAGCTTTAACGCCGTCAGGAATCCTGACTTTACGTACTGTTGCCATGATCCGCACCCTCTAGTAAACGTACCCGAGCAGCTCGCCGCCGATACCTTCCCTGCGTGCCTGCTCATGCGACATAACGCCATGAGAGGTCGAAAGCATAAGAAGGCCGAAATTCTTGCCGGGCAGATACTGCTTCTCCCAGTATTCCATCTCATCCATCTGTACAGAGAACCGGGGAGTGATAGCCCCGCACTTGTTTATCCTGCCGGTGAGATGCACCTTAAGCTGCCCGCCACGGCCATCCTCAATGAATTCGAAACCTGCGATATAACCGGCATCCTGCATGATGCGCAGCATTGCACCGAGGAGTTTGCTCGCGGGCTCGATGATGCACTCGGTCTTTCCGGTGTCACCGGCATTTTTTAACGTGCTCATACCGTCCGCAATCGTATTCAATCGTGTCATTGTGCCGTCACTCCTCAGCTCATCTTCTTGAAGCCCATCTTATGAGCCCATTCCCGGAAGCACTGCCGGCAGAACATGATGTGGTACCGGCGTACAAGCCCCTGCTTGCGCCCGCACATCTTGCACTCGTTTGCACCGCGACCGTAGATCTTCTTCCTTTCGCCACCCATCAGCGCACCTCCACCGAGTATTCCTTCTTGAGGAACGCAATTGCATCCTCTTTTTTCACGCGCTGCTTTGCGGGGAGCTTCTTCTGCTCCGCGCGCCGGCGGGAGATCCGGATACCGTTGCGCTCAAGCACAACGTTAATGTCCATGCCGAAAATCCCAATCTGCGGATCATAGGACATCCCGGGGAAATCCGTGTGCTCTTCTATGCCGAACGAGAAATTTCCGCTCTTATCAAACTGGCTCTCAAAGACCGTTTTGTTCACAATATTGAGCGCAGTTTTGAAGAACTCCTGGGCTGGTTTTCCCCGGAGCGTGACCTTACAGCCAATAGGGGCTCCTTTCCGGATGGAAAATGCCGGTTGTGTAATCTTGGCGACGCTCCGTATGGGGGTCTGGCCGGTGATCGTCTTCATGATGTTTTCAGCCTTGACGAGTTTTTCACCGCTCTCTCCGACACCCATGTGGACAACGACTTTGTCGATATGGACATCACGCATTACCGTCACGCTTCAACCCCCCAGTCGGCCTGTGCGGCTGTTGCCTTTCCGATCATGTACACGTAGGGTGTGACAGTGTCAAACTGCGTCTTTGTGGTCACTTCCTCCAGTACGACCTTGTTGGGGACACTACCGGAGGCCTTAACAATCTCAACGATCCGAGCAACCTTGCCCGAATGCCGGCCACCGATAATCATCGCCATATTGCCGGTTGCAAACGGATAGTGGTCGAGAATCTTGAACCGGTCTTCAGGTTTGAGCGAGATCACGACAGAATCGTTCGGCTTGTAAGAATTATCTGCAATGATATTAGCGCCATACCGGAGGTTCAGCTGAACCCTGCCGCCGCTCAGAATGGTCTTGTTCTCAATCTTGCACAGTCTGCTCTGGGCCGTTTCCGCATCGATTTCCACGGTCTTGTGGCGGCCTTTCGGGTCACGCAGCATCCGGTAATATTTCCCGATACGGGGGAGTGCGATGATATCGAAGATCCCGATACCCATTTTTGGATCCCTGCAAGGACGACCGTTGATGATGACGTCCTTCTGTTTAAGGATCTGTTTGACCTCTTTCATGTTGTGGGCAAGCCCCATATATTCACGGAGCCAGACCGCGATCGGCATTGCGTTTGCATTGTGTGGTCCCGGCGCTGTCTTGGTGATAAACTTCGTGGTTTTCCGTGCGATATGCCACGAATCCGGCGCGTTCAGCCGTTTCAGGTGGTCGGACATTATTCACTCTCCCCGAGTTTTTCTACGCGGCGCTTGTCATCAAGCTTCAGCTTGGTGATCTCCACCTTGGAGGCATCAACCGGCCGGGGAACTTCGGTACCATCTGCTTTGGTCAGCGAGACGCCGTGAACGATTAATCGGGTGTTCCGCGCATCGATGGCATCCACAAGACCTTCCTCTCCGACATGGTCCCCCCGCGTCACCTTCACGGTGTCACCCTTGATCACACGAATGGTCCGTTTCGAATATCTCTTCCGAAGTTCTTCCGACAGGGGCGCATTGAGGAATTTTGCCTTCATGTGCGATGGAGCGGTATATCGCGCTTTCCTCTGTTTTCTTGGTTGTCTGCTTTCAATTCGTACCATGCAGCCACCTCACACGATGATGGTCGCCATCGAACCGAGCTTGGGGAACCGTTCTGCCACTTCACGGGCTACGGGCCCCTTGATCTCAGTTCCCTTCGGCTCGTTCTTTTCGTCAACGACCACGACGGCGTTATCATCAAAGGACACGCGAATGCCGTTCGGGCGGCGCATTTCCTTCTTCGCGCGGATAACCACCGCACGCACCAACTTGCGGCGCATGTCCGGAGTACCCTTCTGGACGCTCGCCGTGCAGAGATCCCCGAGGCCCAGTTTGGGCTGCCGGCGCCTGACACCATGGTAGCCGAAGACCGAGATGATCTGCACAGTCCTGGCACCGGTGTTATCGGCGCATGCTAGTCTCGTTCCTGTCGCAAGAGCCCTCGGCGTCTTGGACTGTTTTGCCTTCATGGCCGTTGCACCTCGACCACGACAAATGTCGTACTCTTCGACAACGGTCTGCATTCAGCGATCTTCACGAGATCCCCGGTCTTTGCCTGGACGCAGGGAGGGTTGTGGGCGTGAAGTTTTGATATGCGCTTCTCGTACCGGTTGTATTTCCGGACGTAGTGCAGGTAATCCCGTGCAACAACGACCGTTCCCATCATTTTATCGCTCACGACTTTGCCGGTGATCACCTGGCCGCGCACCGGTAAAGTGCCGTGAAACGGACAGTTAACGTCTCCGCATTCCTGCTTGGGAACCGGGACGTTCAATCCAATATTTCGTGCCATTATGGTATCCTCTTTCTCTTCTGCAGGCTGAGTCTCCGTTCAGGAGCCATGACCAATGCGGACCCGTCAATCTCAACAAGTGTTCCATCCGGCAGGTGCAGCCGGAATACGCTCTGGAGTTTAGGAATGCGTTTTATTCCCTGTACCGTCTGGATGGCAAACATGTTCCTTGTCTCATCGATGATGTGTCCACATATCCCCCGGTGGAGGGGGTTTCCAGCTCCTGCTACCAGAACGTCTAGTCCAATCAATTCGTGCCGGAGGACGTTCTGGAACGTGATCATACTCTTCTCCTGCGGTTCTGCTCGGTCATCATGCGGGCTATGGTGCGACGGAGTTCCCGGATATGGCCAGGATTTTCTGTCGCGCCACCAGCGCTGACTTTGCCGTTGTGCTGGACAAGTTCCATCCGGAGTTTTCCCAGCTGTTCTCCCAGTTCGACATCGGAGAGCTGCTGAACCTCGCGGGCCCGTAATATTGCCATTACACGACCTCCTCGTCAGGCCCTTCATCCGGCAGTGCCGGTTCATCGGTATCAACTGTTCCGATCTCCGTAACAGTTACGTTCTGGACAGGGCGTTTCTTTTCCTGTTCGATTACTGTGAAGTGGTCCGGCATCTTCGCATCCGCTGGTACAATCTTTACCTGAACACCAATGACGCCGAGTTTCTTGATGGCCACCGCATAGCCTTTCTCAACGATGGTATTGCTTGGTTCGCCGCAGTGCTTGATGTAGCCTTCCGTGAATTTCTGGGTCCGGGCGCGGGCGCCGGTCAACTTGCCGGCGATTATGACCTCGCAGCCCAGTGCACCGGAGTCCATCACCCGGCGGAGAATACTTGAGCCCGCCTTGCGGAAGTACCAGCCCCGCTCAAGTGCATTGGCAAGCCGTTCTGCCATGATCTGGGCGTTGAAACTGGGATTGGAGACCTGCTGGACCTCGATCTGAGGGGATTCAACCCCGTATTTCTGGGCAAGATCTTGGGTCAGCTGGTGGACGAGCTTGCCGCCCTTACCGATGACAATCCCCGGTTTTTCCGCAAAGATGGTCACCTGTGTACCGAGCGGCGTGCGCGCAATGTCCATGCCGCCATACCCGGCTCGCTTGAGCTCCCGGGTCAGGTATTTCTCCACACGGGCCTTGCGGACACCCTCAACGATGAATTTCCGTTCGACCGCCATCACGCCACCTCACGGACGACGATCTCGATGTTCACGGTTTCGCGGACCTTTGGCGATGCCCTCCCCATTGCACGGGGGAAGAACGATTTCTGGGCGCGGCCGCGGTTTGCCGTGACATGAATGATCTCTAGGTTTTCTGCATCGAGACCGATATATTCCGCATTTTTTTTGACCGATTCAAGGACTCGGATATATGCCCGGGAAGCCTTTACCGGGTACCGGCCCGCGTCCCAATTGCCGGGGAGCCCGCGCTTATGCGCCACGTTCCGGTTGAAATGCCGGAACGGAACCGCCTTTTTGAGCGCGGCGACATTCCCAAGATCTGCAATCGCATCGTTCACGCGCCGGTGCCGGATGAAATTTGCAATCTCGATGGCGTGTTTGGGAGAGATGGAAAGTTCGTTCGCCTTTCCTTTGGCGATGTTATCGCCTTCAGCCTTTGTGGAATATGCAATACGTGTCATTTCCATCACTTCAGCGGGACGTATTTACTGCCCCTCGTTGCACCGATACCAGCGGAGCCGTGGGTGACCTTCTTTCTGGTGAGTGCGAATTCGCCAAGATAGTGGAAAACCGATTCCGGTTGGAATTCCACTTTCACAAATTCCTTCCCGTTGTAAATCTCTATTGACCTGCCGATCATCTCGGGCATGACGATCATGTCCCGGACGTGGGTCCGGACTTTTTCGTCCCCCCCGCGAATCTTTGCGAGCAGCGTCTCCTCACCGCGGTTGAACCCGCGGGAGATTTTGCGGCGTGCACGGGCTGGCATTAAGGGGAGGAGCTCGCTCATCCCCATCACCTTGAGCTCGTCCATGCGGTACCCGCGATAGGTGAACTCCTCACGCCGTCTGGGCATTCTCTTCTGTGTCTTTCTGGATGCTGCCATATTGTTCACTTCCTGCTCTTACCTGTCCTTCGTGCAGCCACATGTCCTACAGTTCTTCCGGGCGATGTACCCCGCGCTATTGTCTTGGGACGGCCGGCGTGCTGGTGACCGCCGCCACCAAACGGGTGGTCGATCACGTTCATCGCGACCCCACGAACCCGTGGCCAATTGGATGCGGTGTTCCTCATCTTGTGAGATTTGTTACCGGCCTTGACAAACGGTTTCTCCACGCGCCCGCCACCGGCCACAATGCCGATGGTCGCACGGCAGCGTGCGTTGAACCATTTTGTCTTTCCGCTCGGCATCCGTACACCGACGCGGTCACCGATCTTATCGACAACAACAGCCTGGACCCCGGAGGAGCGGACAAACTTGCCGCCGTCATTAGGGCGTGACTCGATGTTGCAGATGAATGACCCTGACGGAATATTCTGGAGCGGGAGGGTGTTGCCGTTCTTCACGTCTACATCTGCCCCCCATGCAATGTTTTCACCGATGCCAATTCCCTCGGTGACCAGCATATAGACCTTTGTCCCGTCTTCAAGTTTCACGAGTGCTACCGGGGCGTTTCTCGCCGGATCGTGTTCGATGTCGATGATTGAGCCGGCAACTTTTGTCGTGCCGTCTCCGATGTGCTTTAATTCAGCCTTATACCGGTGGGATGGTGCGCGATAGGTCGGGCCTCCCCTGCCCCGGTTCTGAGTCGTAATGCGATGTCCCATCTTCCCCACCTACATAATGCCAAGCCGGCTGAGGATCTCCTCGGCGGCCTTTTCGTTCTCGAAGCTCACGATTGCCTTCTTCTCGCCGTGCATGGTCATAAGCGTGCGAACGCTTTTCACTTTCTGGTCGAACGCTTTTTCGATTTCCCGTCGGATGGTCTGCCTCGTTGCCGTATTATCGACAAGGAACTGGAGTTTGTTCTCGTTTTCCAAGAGCACCATCGCCTTTTCCGTGACAAACGGATATTTCAGGGTCATTTTATCTTCCCCCCAAGCGGGCAAGTGCACTCTCCGTCCAGACGGTCAGGCGTCCTGCCTGCATACCCGGTGCCAGATGCTCGACATTCAGCTGATCGACAGTCACAACGTCAACACCAGAGAGGTTGCGGGCTGCATGAAACTCAGGGCCTGATGTGACGATGAGCAGGCTCTTTCGCTGCTTGTACCTGCGTCCGCGCATCTTCCCTCGTCCAGGACGGACTGTGCGGCTCTCCTTTGCCCGCTCGACATCGTGGTAAATGCCCACCGAATCGAGCGCAGAAATGACTTCCTGTGTCCGGGCAAGGGATTCGAATTTGTCTTCAAAGATAACCGGTAACGGGCCCTCGAATGTATGACCCCTTCCCTTCAGGAGATCTATGCGGATACTTGCCGCAACTGCGGAACGGAATGCTTTCTGTTTTTCCTTCTGGTTGATCTGCTTAACGAGTACTTTTGCGACAACGGGAGGATGCGCCTCTCGCCCGCCTTTTGCCTGCGGGACTTTTGCCGCACGGGAACCGTTCTTGATACGGGGGACGTGCGAGGCCCCGCGGCCGCTTCCCCAGCCAACTGCCGAAGAACAAATGCCCGCAAACGGGTACGTGCCGTGGGGCTGCCTCCTGGTGCTCTGGAGTGCCATCACGGCTTTCTTGATCAGATCGGGGCGGTACTCCTCAGAAAACATGGCCGGAAGCTCGACGTCCTTTGCCACTCCACCTTCAATTGTCTTGACCTGCGCTTTCATCTCTGATCACCCTTGTTTGCTCTCGACGCTCACGAACTGGACAGTTGGCGTTCTCACGACATGTTCACCTAGGCGCATCGCCGGGCGGATCCGCACGAGTCTCTTGACCGGGCCGGGAACCGATCCCTTGATCAGGACATACGGGCTTTTGAGCACCCCATAATGGAGAAATCCGCCGGCAGGTGTGATTTCAGCGCCATTTTCGCCAATCTTCAAAATACGCTTGTTGAACTCCGTACGCTGCTGGTATCCCATCTGGCCGCTCTGGGGCACCTGCCACCGGATATGGTGCGGGTTCCATGGGCCGAGCGTCCCTACGTGGCGTTCCTTGCCACCGACTGAGTGCTTCCGTTTGCGGAGGGTCACACCCCAGCGTTTGACCGGGCCCTGCGTTCCTTTACCTGTCGTGATCGCGGTGATGTCCGCGTATGCACCGGTCTGGATTACATTCTCGATACGGACTTCTTTGCCAAGCAGTCCCAGCGCGAACTCATACTGTTTTGCGCGATCGCCTCCGGCAATCCTGACCTCCATGAGATCCGGCACTTTTTTGGGGACACCGGTGATCGTTGCAGGCTGGGTATAGGCAAGCGCATAAATCTCAGCGACCGTTCCGGTCGCGACAGCATCCGAGAATTTCTTCTGTGCCGCTTCGCGGTTATAGTCTTTGGGCAGGGTAATCCTGCGGGAAAGTACGCTATCAAGCTGGTCAGCCCATATCTCGGTAAACGCATGTTTACCGTAGGTATCCTGAGAATATGCCCGGATTGCAGCAACTTTCATGGCAGGCAGTTCGATGACGGTGACCGGCACCATGATCTCCTTGCCTTCGGTCGGGCTGCCTTTATGGTCATCAACTATGATAACATGCGTCATTCCCACTTTATATCCTGCAAATCCCTGAAGTACCGGTACACCGCTGTATTCCGGCCAGGACTTGTATCTGGGTATGGGGCTCTTGGCACGCTTTCTCGGGCTGAATGCCAGTGAACCCCGGCGTGGTCTGTTTATCTTTGGCATGTGTCAATCAATCCTTTTTATTCGTGTTTGATTTTCTCGTATCGACACGAATTGCGATTAATCCGAGACGAACGTTATATCTCCTGCCCGTTTGAAGCCAACACGCGATCTGGAGCATCCGGGAACAAGGGATAGTACCGGGAAATATCCGCAGAACGGATATCTGCGCATCACATATCCCTATTCCTAGTTGCTTCGGCAGCGGTGAGCGCGATGAGCGAAAGCCCCATCGGTTCGCACGGTTTTGCCGGCATTTTCTAATCTCGCGTAAGAAGACCCTGACATCGATATATTTCCCGCCGCATCGCAGCAGGAAGAACAGGCCCGTTCGTTAGAACGTCCACCTGTACATCACGGTCAGATCCAACTCTGTCAGCCCGTTGTGACGGATCACAACTCCTTCTCGGTATCCCCCGCTACGACGCGGGAGCCACCAACCGGGGAATGCCCACGGCAGAACTCTGTTCCCCCGTGTCTTTCGGGTCTGGTTCCGCCGGAGCGATCCATTAACCGGATCGGGCATACTGGCCCAGCCAGCAATGCATTGCAAGGGCAACCCCATATCGGCTTCCGTAACTATTGATTAAAATCGCATATATATTTATGCCAGATTTTCGTCTATTCTTATAGTTTCATCCATCCGGCAGTATCCATCCCGATTGCGCAGCGGAAACCCATTAACCGAAATAAATCTCGCCTTCGTCCGTAATATATATCTGGACATCTTCGCAAATGCGCCGTGCTTTATATGACTGAGGGCGGGCTTCACGCAACCGGTTGATGAGAGAGATGGTATCATATTTTACCTTGGTATTGTGCTTTTCTGCTTCGGCAAATATCATGGCAGGCACTTCGAAAAGATCCGTACCCGAAGCAATGGTACAGAGATGGGTGGCATCAAGTGTGTAGAGAAATTCCAGCGTCTCTTTTGCCCGGCGGATATTCTCCATCGCGGATTTCTCGATGGTGCAGACGTTTGCCTTCGATGTTTTGATGATGTCAGCGATCTGCTGCTGGGTCATACCCTGCTTGCGGTACCGGAGTACTTCCCTTTGCCGATCGGTAAGCAGACCATCTTTCATACTATGCATTCTCCGCCGGAATTTAAACAATTTTCGTTAACATCGTACCGCTGTTTCCGGCTTGCTCCGGATCCAGCGTGACCGCATTCCCGTCAGGTAAAAACAACAATGAATATTTTTTCGACGAAAAAAAAGTTCAAAAAAGGTTTCAAAATCTTTATAAGAATACCGGGTCATAATAACGTGTTATAAAAATAGAGGTGATTTCAATGGTTGTTAAAGTCGGAGTTGCCAAATTAGGCAATATTGCGAGCGGTGTGATGGCAGAGCTGCTCCTTGATGAGCGTGCAGACCGTGAAGACATGCAGTCCTTCATGGCGACCAGCGGGACGAAGCTCCAGCCGGAGGACATCGACCGTGTCGTTTCCAACATGAAGGCATGGAAACCGGACTTCTGTATCGTCGTCTCACCGAATGGAGTCCTACCCGGGCCGACCGGCGCACGCGAGCAACTCGCTGCAGCAGGCATCCCTGTTGTCATCATCACCGATGACGTGACCACGAAGAAGGAGTGGGAAGACGTCAAGAACAGCAAATTTGGGTACATTATCATGAAGGCAGACTCCATGATCGGTGCCCGCCGGGAATTCCTCGACCCCATCGAGATGGCAGACTACAATGGGAACCTCGTCAAGGTTCTTGCCATGACCGGCGCATTCAGGAAACTCCAGCAAGCGCTTGACAAGGTCATCGACCAGATCAAGGCTGGCAAGAAGGGTGCAGATATCGAGCTCCCGAAGGTTATCATGACTTCTGACAAGGCGGTTGATGGGGAGTTCACCAGCGCATATGCAATGTCAAAGGCCCGTGCAGCCTACGAGATCGCCCAGGCTGTTGCCAATGTGAACGTCAAGGGCTGCTTCATGACCAAAGAGTGGGAGAAATATGTCCCAATTGTCTGCAGCGCCCACGAGATGATGCGAGCGGCAGCGGCCCTTTGTGATGAAGCACGCGAGATCGAGAAGGCCGGTGACGGTGTCATCCGCAAGCCCCACAAGAAAGACGGTGTCATCGTTTCCAAAGTGAAACTGATGAGCAAGCCCGAGTAAATTTTTCCACTCTCTTTTTCTATTTAAACGGATTGTTCCGATTTCCCGGTGTTTGTTTCATCGACTCCATTCCGGTAATACCGGCCGAGATCCTCCGGCAGCGTCAGGATAACCGGCTCGACATGGAGCCGTTCCATAAATGCAGAGTCGCTTGTGGATAATGCGTTCGGGTTTATCCGTGAGATGATCGAACAGAAGGCACAAAAGCCATAATTTGTTCTGGTCTTTTCAAAAATGACCGCCATGTTGAATGCATGCGTGCCAAGGCGCCGGTACATGGCCAGAATTTTACATATTCCTTCTGCAAGCGGGTCTGCGTAGGCTTCCATATCCTCAAGGGTAGCAATCGGCAGGATCCCCCTGACTTCCCTCTCCCCCACCGGAACCGCATGGGCAGACCACAGTATCTCATCGCCAAAAAGATAACGTTCCGAAGACCGCTCCTCCTCCCGCACGGCATCCCAGTACATCCTGCCATTTTTTGAGCGGTATCGTTTACATGTAGAGATATAACGATCTGCTATCCACGTCGGCCGGCGATCGGAGAGTCCCTGCATGTGCGGATGTATGATACTCGCACCAGATGAGGGAAGATAATTCCAGTTGATGCTGGGATAGCCATCAAAATACCGGAGAGATTCAACCTGTGCGAGGAGCGCGTCTACAATCTGCCCGCGGCTGAACAGATCCGCATTATGCTCACGAGTGATGACGGTTACGGTATGCCATTCGGCAAATGGGAACATGTTCGGGAACGTGACACTCTCGCCACGAAGGATTCGGTTTCCGTCAGGAAATACCGGCGTGACAGTAAAAACATTCTCCTGACAGAATGGACAGGCCTCATGGCGGGCGGGTAGCTGTATGGATTGATCGATATGCCGCTTCAGCCGTTCCGGACTGATCCTGCACCGCAGGCCGGTAAAGTGCTCCCTGCGGTACTGCAGGACCCCCTTTTTGGTTGCGACCTCAAAAATATCGAACATTGCCTGTCAGGAAACTATTACCAGAGATAACCAGATAGTCGTTTGCACATCGAACACTTCATCGCCGATAGTTCATAGAGGGGAGAAAAGAGAAGAATTTTTACTATCTGCCTAGGCACATGAGGTCCTGTTTCGGCTGTATTCCAGAACGCGTGCTGTTGTAACGCTTATACGACGTACTTGCCGAGAAGGCGGATAGAGTTGGTCATGTCGGGACCGAGCGGTGAACCAAAGATGATCTGCGTGACACCGGCCTTGGTGAGCTCAGCACACTTCTGCTTCACGATCTCAGGGGTGCCTGCGATTGTGAATGCATCGATCTCTTTGTCTCCGACAAGTTCCCCGACCGTCTTGAAGTCGAACTTCCCGAGCGCCGCTTTGATCTTCGCAACATTGTTGAGGTCAAGGCCGTGGCGGGTGAGAAGCTCGGGTGGTGAGCCTGCAGCGATGAACGCGGCAACGATCTTTGCTGCGTTGCGTGCCTTCTTGACATCCCGGTCGATCGACATCGCGGTGTATGCGCCGACATCGAAATTCTTCTTGCCGACAGCATCACTTGCCTTCTTGATGATCGGGATGGCAATCTGGAAGTCCTTGGGGTTGGACGCGTTGATCAGCGCACCGTCGCCGACTTTTCCCGCGAGCTCAAGAACCTTTGGTCCCTGCGCACCGATGTAGATCGGGACGCCCTTCTTCTTGTCCGGGAGGTTGACACCGGTCAGCTTGGCTCCATCGTAATCAAAGAACTTCATGCCGGACTTGTTAACCTGTTCGCCGGCACAGAGCTTCCGGATCTGCATGACGGCCTCCTCGAGACGGCCCACTGGCTTATCACCGTGGATAGCGATTTTCGGGAGCGTCGAGAGGTCACCGGGTCCGATACCGAGCGTTGCACGTCCGTCAGAGAGTTCGTTCAATGTGCAGAAGAACGATGCAATGGCAGCCGGGGTATCGGTAAACGAGTTCATGATACCCGGACCCATCTTCAGAGTACTGGTTGCCTGTGCTACAGCGGCGAGGACTGCATAGCAGTGACGATTGTTGTAGTGGTTAGTGATCCATGCGTAATCAATGTCTTTGGATTCTGCAAGTTTACAGAAGTTGACAACTTGCTTGACATTGACATTTCCTGGTACAAATTCAATTCCGTATGACAAGGCTTGTTCACCTCATGGAGAGTATTACCGTCCACGCACATAAATAAATTATCATTTAACGCGGGGTACTCCGCACAATGGGCATGGAATTGCGCCCGATATTCTTTTTTATCTCTTGAGTAACGGAAACAGGCTTTGAATCAAGAATGAACGCAGAAAGATCTTTTTCTTTCCTCTTTTCTTTCCAATAGTAAGACCGGGCTTTTTTCCCTGGACGGAATCCCAGGGAAACAGGATGATATGTTCGTCAAATTGTGCAATATAACGTCAGTTATCAGGAATACGTCAAAACCATGGAACATTACAGCCAAACCGGATTAATCATCCATCCCACCTTGATGACCGGAGATTCCGCATCAGGATAATGGCCGGTGATAAACCTTTTTTTCCTCAGATTGTATTATCCTATAAGATATTGAACTTCAGAGGCGAATGATATAAATACAATTATTATAGGGCGTCCAATCGGGGTTCACAAAAGGTTTTGAATATGCGGATACTTGCTCTCGGGCTTGGCGGAGCCGGATGCCGGATAGTCGCCCGTCTCTTTGAGTTCGATCGTCACAGCAGCAAGGTGACCTGCGTCCAGGCACTTGCTATCGATATCGATGCGTCAACCTTGGCGCAGCTCGATACACTGCCTGATCGAGTAAAATTATATTTCCCGGCTATGGAACCGGATATGTCCCGTTCCATTGGCGATGGCATGCAGAGGGCAAAAGTTGACATCGATGAGATAACCTCCCGTATCCAGAGTATGGATCTTTCGGAAACGGATGCGATTTTCATATGTTGCGGCCTCGGCGGGAGCTTGGTGGATATTGCGCCCAAGGTTATCGCAGCACTCCGGGCAACGACGGTCGAACCGATTTTCGGCCTCGTCACCCTCCCCTGCTTATCTGAAGGCGGGAAACGGTCTGCAAAGGCAGCAGATGATATTGAGATGCTTTCTCCGCTGCTTGACGGTGTCATCCTTTTCGACAACGAGACATGGTCACAAAGAATGCCACCACTTCAGGAAAAACCTGCCATAAAGGGTTTCAAAAGGGCAGGGATCTTCGGATTGAAGAAGAAGCAGAAAAAAGAGATGTCCCCTCAGGATTATTTGCACATGATGCTAAATGAAGGGATTGTGCGGAGGATCAGTCTTATCCTCAGGGCAGGTGAATTTAAGGCCGATGGGGGACTTGACCTCGCAGAAGTTGTGATGGATTCCGGTGAAGTGCTCAATACGATAAAAGGTATGGGATTTATCACGATCGGGTATGCAGTGCAGCCGCTCTCCCCGCACCCGCTCAGTTTCCTTTCGCGGCTGCGGCCGGCAAACCTGTTCTCTGATGAAGCGAATAAAAGCGCTTCCCGGATCGTAGAACTTGCGAAGCAGGCAATCTACCAGGAGATATCAGCGCCTTGTGATATTACCAGCGCGGACAAGGCGTTAATCCTGATCGCCGGCCCATCGTACGAGCTCTCGATGAAAGGATTCATGACGGTAAGAAAATGGATTGATCGCAGCATTGCCGGTCTGGAAACGCGGTCTGGCGATTATCCGGTGACAAATACCAAGTATGTGGCAATTATCATCATGCTCTCCGGCCTTGAAAACATTCCCCGGCTGACCGAGCTGAAAGAGATCCGGGAACAATACAAGGCCGGGGTTCTCAAGGCGACAACAGAAGAACTGAAATCCCGTAAGGAGACCTTGACCGGACTGAATATTTCTGATACCGGCAGGATGCCAGCAGACATTTCCATCCTTCCGACAGATCTGGAGAAAAAGGACGAGATGATTGTTCTCCCTATTAAAAAGGCCAATTCAGGCAGTGGTGGCAGACGCTCTCTGCAGAAACCTGCCATGCGGTCGGGATATGTAGATGAGGAACGGCAGCAGCATTCTGGCGGGGATACATCCGGGATTTCTCCTGCACCCGCAGGAAAAGCGGGAAAATCTCCTGCAGGTGAGATGAATGAAAAGGTAGTCACCCCCATCAGTGCGGTATCACCGGTTTCTCCAAGTGACATAACCACCCACCGTGAGCCCGGCGCGCACCGGCCATCCCGTACGGTGATCCCTGCCGCATCGGGATCAGGATCCAGCGGCGATGAACAGATCGCTCGAGGAGCATCCAGGGAGGCTACGGAAAGATCCGCCCTTAAGATGAGCGATCATATGAAGAGCAGGGAACTCGATCGTAAGAGGATTGAAAGGGAACTGCAGAGGCAAAGAATGGTTGCAATTGGAGGCCGCAGGGAGCAGCAACAGGAGCCTGCCACCGAACCATCCCGTCCACCATCCCATGGTACAGAAGATCATAAAACGATTATCAGGAGAATTTCCCGGACAAAACCTGAATCAATGGCACCCGGATCGGATGATGTCACTGCAAAGCCTGCCCAGCCACCTCCACGTGACGAGAAAACCATTATCCGGATAAAAAAAAGAGCGCCCCTAAACGAGGGGGGAATGGCACAAAAAAGAGAGGATTTGCCGGATAATGGTTCCGGAAACGGGCTGGACCTTGTCAATCACCCTGCCGAATATCTTGCGGTGGCTACACCGGATGAGGAAAAAATCGGTTTGAAGGATCGGAGGCCACAGACCCGGGATGATGATATCCTGAAGGGAAAACTTGTCCTGAAAAAAGATACCTCTCATGTCAAAGATGATGCCCTTTTACATACTGACTTGAAAACCAGAAAAAGCCCAGCTGCAAACGAAACAAGTACGGAGCAGTCTTCACGAGTCCCGAATGGGACGGATACTGCCCGGCCGCGTAAAAAAGAGGATCGCCCTGCCCCGGATGATAAAGACGAACTATCGTGGATCTAACGGTTCGTGTCAACAACTTTTGAGAACGGGATGTTCCCGGCACCGATCTCGGTTTTAATCTCAAGGCCCTGTTCCACACAGTTGCCGATAAAATTCAACCCGCTGAAAGCTACAATGGAAAGACGGTAGGGGTTTTCCGGCAGGTTGAAGACCTTGCTGCCCATCGTCACCGGAAAAACAAAGCCGCACTCGTTCATGAGCCGTGCGGTTTCTTCGACAGGTTTTTGTGCAGAGGGGGGAACTTCGCGGACATTTGCAAGCGCGATACCGCTTTTTGTCCGGGCAAATGCATGGATGGCAGTAAGACGTGACGATATGAAGAGCTCAAGCGGATCAATTGTCGTTCCGCGGTATCCGATCAAGTCCCGGAAACGACGGGGAACATTTTTTTCTATTTCGAGCCGTCCCCCATATGCCATTTTTACCGGGATGCCATTTCTCTGGAACACACCGTCCATTGAGATGCTGCAGATGGTGATAACTCCCGCAGATCCCGAAGGGATGCGCGGATCGTGATCGATGATCCGGTAGGAACTGAAAAAACCACATCCGGATGCCACGACCTCGTCAAATGCACGGACTGCCTGTTCAAGCGAGTCTGCCGGAAGAATGGAGAGGTTATAAGCCACATCTCCGGTACCGGTAGAGGGATCGAAAGTACTCCGGTACGCCAGTCGTTCGAGCTTGGATATCACAAAACCAATCCGGTCATCCACAAGGGCATTGTCCGTCTCGTCAAATCCCAACGGGGTCAGTATCCTCCCCTGGTTGCCCACTTTTTCCGTAAAACCCATGGTATCGAGATAGCTCAGGTAGTACTGCACTGCCCGGTCACTGAGAGGAAACCCCCGTTCCGCTAACAGTTCTGAAAGCCGCTTTGCACCGACCGGCTCCAGGTGTTCTTTGAGGATTCGGAGGATCTCGATATATTTCCGTTCCGTTCGTATCATCTGTCTCTGGCCTCCACAATTCCGCGACTGTCCTGATAGTACCCGTTATATCTCCTGTTCCCGTTTCGTACTTCCTGGAGGATCATCTGGACAAGACGCTCGTTCTTCCCAATCCGGATATCATTGTTTCCCATGTTGGTCAGGCAAAGGGTCAACTGACCGCGGAATCCCGGGTCGATAAAACCCGCCCCCATGAGAACACCCTGTCTGCCAAAGGAAGAGCGGCAGCGGAGGGTGCCGGCAAGATCAGGGGGAAGTTCAACCCGTTCCAGACTGGGGACGAGAGTACAGCCGCCATGCTTCAGGATCGTGTGGTCTGCTGCGCGGAGATCGTACGAGGCCGGCTGCTGGCACTCCGGATTATAGGGGTCAATGACCAGTTTTTCTTCGACCGACTGACATCCGAGCCGGCGGGTAATCTCATGTGCAGACAGGATCATTCATTAGCTTATCGGTAGAGAATACTTAATATCTTTTGATAGAGATATGCTGGAAGGATCCATGGGGTAGAGGATATCCTCTTGGGCTTCGGACCCAAGGACGCGGGTTCGATTCCCGCTGGGTCCGCTCCTTTTGTGAAAAAAATATTCGCGTAAAAAAATGTATGAATTTTACCTTTTTTTCTTAAATTTCTCGTCTGATATTGACATTTGCGCAATCCTCGAAGAAAATGCCAATACTTTTTATCCTCTTATACTTCTGAGAGTTTACTATAAAAGTCAGATTACGTTCAATCCGGGTTATACATGCGGTTCTTCGAAACTTTGTGTCCGGTACTTCTTGTTCAAATCACGGATACATATCCAGAATATGACCAAAAAGATCCCGAACTTGATGGTGTAAAAGATAAACGAGAATGATGGAAGAGAGTTGTTAAAAACGGTATATATCACATTCGGAGAGAGATTGAATGTCGGTGGTGCATAGACAATTCCAAAAAGTACCGGTGTTTCAAGATAGATGATAATCTGTGCGAGATAGAACAATGCAATACGTCGCGGGGATTGCATCAGAAATAAAGCAAGGAAGGGGGTGAGCCAGATGATGTAGGCCGCGGTGAAGACCTTGCTTACGAGGATAAAGAAAAAGAGGCTCATAAAAATAAGGAACACCAAAGTTAGCGGTTCTTTGTCCAGATACCGGAAGTACCAGAAGAGCAGTGCCAGTTCACCGATGACAAGAATCGCGAAGGACCACGAATCAAAAGGGGTGACATGGACAATAACCGATGACACTGCATCCAGATAATAGATCAGGCTGTGTATCTCCGGTGGCCGGGAAAAATGAAACTGATACGTGCTCAAAAAACCGGATGAATTCAGGAGAATGAACGGCACAACGACCACAACAGCAATAAGGACAGACAAGGCTAATGATTTTTTGAGAGGGCCGAAATCATGCCGGTTTTTGCACGCATAGACCAGATAATACGGGAAGCAGAACATCGGGAACCATTTCATGAGCGTTGCGGCTGTTGCTGACATCCAGGCTGCAACCGTTTTTTGGGAGAGTAAGAGCCAGATCGAGAAGACCATGAAATACGTGGGAAACACGTCATAGGAGATCGGAACCCAATATGCGGCAGCAATGGCAGTCGAATACAACAGCCCGGAGAGAAATGCCTTCTCTCTCCCAAAAAACCTGCAGGCAAGGGAATAGACGCAGATCAGGGTCACGGTGTCACATAAGATCATGAGCCCTGAAAACGAGTACAGGTATCCGACTAGATTCTGGGATCCAAGAACCGGAATCGCTGCAAGAAAGACGGGCACAAAAAAAAGCTGAGGGTAAGGAACGAAATAGTTCACATAGGGGATCTGTCCATGGGACAGGATGCCTGCATACCATTGGAATCTCGTCAAGTCTCCCGTCATGGTCGCGAAGGGGAAATTGGGCAGCATACCAGTAAAAAAAACAACCGCTTTTATGAGAAGCGATACGATGACAAGAGCGACAATGTCATGGTCGCGCAGGATTTTCCTGATGCTTGAACTGAAAGTATCGGTTTCCTGCAGATTTTTACCCGATATGACTTGGATCACGGGTTTTTCGGGATTCTCCGCCTCAAAATCCATACGACATCCCCAGATGCCGAGAATGAGGATCGCCGGAACTCCAATAGGAATACACCATCCGGCAGTCCCGTGCAGGAAAATGCCGTATTGGCTGATATCTGCAAGAAGAAATCCCAGACCCCCTGCAATCGTGAGTCCGGCAGCCGCTTTTGTATATGCCGTAATCCCGTTTTTGAGGGCAACAATGTTGAGGCTCAGGGCTACGATAAGGAGGATGATTGCACTCCCCGAGAGGAGGACCGCTGGAGCACTGCTGCCGGAAATTGCACCTCGTGTCGCACCAGAATAAAGATCCATGGTAAACGAGATCAGTTGACTGCCACCAAGTGTCTGTTGGTACCGGACAAGCCCCCATTGTATTCCGCATCTGATCCACCCCCCGGGATCGTAGATGCTGACAGGGAGAATGAGCGCAAGCGACGTGAGAATGATCAGGGGATTTCTGGTTTGAGGCATCACAAGGTATCAGAACCGGTCTCTTTGATGCGTATTCAAGGTTCTGCAATCTTGACAGGAATTCGTTACATGAATTTGGTGATCTGTATTTCGATGATGTTGCGATCTCCGGGAATTATCTCAAGTCCCGGGAAGTCATCAGGATCTCATGATCCGTTTCGGCCAGATCTATAGCGTGGATTGACCGGTGTAAGGATCTATTGAAATATCAGGTAGTATGCACGACAAATCGGTGAATGAACAGCTCCCGATACCTCCCGTAATATTGTTAAAAAATAACCAAAAAAGCAAACCGTTTACCGCATGCGATTATAAAAAATGAAAAAAATTACCCTGATTGGCAGAATCACCTTATATTTCATCCCTTTTGATCGTATGCCGGCGTCTCCGGCGGCCGAACATGCGGATTATAGCCAACAGGAGGATAACAGCAATAACCCCAATAGCAATCGTAGTGATGAGCCCCCAGTCAGGACTCTTTTCAAGAGTAAGGGTGACCGTAGGATTTGGATTGTTGGCTAAGAACTGTTCCTGGAGGGAACCAGGGAGGTACCCGTCTTTTGTTGATGTGATATTATAGGATGTGTTATAGGTGATCGGAGTGATAAACTGGCCGTTGGCGTCAGTCATGCCCAGCGTGATTCCGTTGAGGATAATTGTCGCATTCGGCACATTCTTCCGATCGGTATCGTTGACAAGGATCGTAAGGCCGGCTTGGCCGAACGGCAGCACAACATCGAACTCACTCGACTGGTTGATGATATCGATCTGCCGGGTCGTCGTCTGGTACCCGCTCTTCACCGCAGACACCACATAGCTGCCAGCAGCGAGGTTCGTGAGCGTGGCCCGCCCGAACTGGTTGGTACTTGCAACGGACGCATTATTGATGGATATACTAGCGCCACTGACAGGGTTATTGTCTTCACCGGAAACAAAGATAATGGCACTGAGAGGGATTCTTGTCAGGTAAACAGTCTCGAGTGCCTGATTTGCACCGATGGTCTCAGATTCGGAGACTGCCTGGTACCCGTCCGCACTGACCGCGACAGTTACGGTGGTTCCGCGGGTCACTGGAGTGATAAGGATACCACGGGAATCAGTCTTTCCTACAAGAACGCCATTGATCTGAACAATCGCACTCGATATGGGCAACATGGTGTCCTTGTCCTCGACCACAAATGAGTACTGGTTTAGGGACAGGAGCAAGTATTGTTGTTCCTGATCTGCTGCGGCAATACCGATCGTTTCGCTTCGGGACTGGTAGTTCTGGGCCGATATATTCAGGGCATAATAACTGTAGGCGGTTACCCAGAATGATGCAGAACCTGTCGCGTCCGTCTGTTTTGTCACCGTATAATTGTTGGACGTCAGGAGAAGGGTTGCCCCGGTTACCGGCTGGAGAGTATTTGAATCCAGCAGGTCAACTTTCAGCACATGGCTCTGCCGGTTGAGGAGCACCAGCAGCGAGGTCAGGCTTGAATCCACCGAAGTGTTTTCCCAATCATAATAGCCATCCGAGGAAACACGGATATCAAGAGTGCCTTGGCCTGAGGTGAGCAGGAACACCCCCTGATTGTTGGTCATGCCGACGTTGGCGCCATTCAGGTATACGATGGCATTTGGAATTGTGGTATTGTAAAGACTATCCTGCACGGTGATCTGCAGGTTCGTTGCCTGTACTGCGCTGCAGAGCAGGATAAGGCACAACAGAGCAAAAAGGAAACGAATTTTCGGGATATACATACTCAAATATCCCGTCCTGCACGTATTTGAGTTCATCGGTTCAGAGTTGAGAGATTGATGGCACGCGATCGAGGAGCATCCCCTCAACGATCACCGGCATGAGCCGGCGCCCCTCTTCGACCGCTTTCTGGAGCCGCCATGACCGTTCCGCGTAAATGGTGAAGATCGGTTCCCCTGCCTTGACCAGTTTCCCTTTCTTTGCATGGAGCAGGATACCGGCGCCCGGATCATGGGGCGCACCTGCCAGCCGTGCGAGTGTGATCAGGGACTGGTTGTTCATCTCGATGACATAGCCGGAAGCCGGCGCATTCACCACGAATTCGTACTGGCCGGGATGGATATCCTCCGATTTGACGTTCGGGTTGCCTCCCTGTATGGCGATGATCTGCCGGAATTTTTCGAGCGCTTTGCCTTTCGTGAGGATTTCCTGTGCCAGTGCGGCACCGGTGCCCCGGGCGGCTTTACCGGACATCTCCAGCGCGATACCGGCAAGCGATATGCTCTTCTGGATGAACGAATTCGGTTCGGTCTCTCCTTCAAGGACGCGGAGTGCTTCTTTTACCTCAAGGTTCGGGCCGATACTGTGCCCAACCGGTATGTCGCCATATGTCAGGGCGCACTCGACCTTCATGTCAAGCCGTTCGCCCAGCTCGATGAACTCACGCGCCAGCTTCCTGCCGTCCTGCATGTCCGGTACTTTGGTGTGCTGTCCGACCGGTATATCGATGACGACAAGGTTTGCACCGACGGCAAATTTTTTCGCCATCACGCTAGCGAGCATCTGGCCCCGTGCATCGATCTTGAAGGGGTATTCCTGGATGATGATCCGGTCATCCGCCGGTGCAATGTTGGTCGCACCGCCCCATACGATCGTTCCGCCGATTTTTTCGGTCATCTGCTGGACTTCACTTGCAGAGAACTCAACGGGTGCAAGAACCTCCATGAGGTCTGCAGTCCCGCCCGCACCGGTGATGGCCCTGGAACTCGTCTTGGGTATTTTGAGCCCGCTTGCGGCAATGATGGGAACGACAAGCAGTGATATCTTGTTGCCGGGAACACCTCCGATCGAATGCTTGTCCACGATGGGACGGGAGGCGAACTTTATCCGTTCACCGGTCTCGACCATGGCACGGGTGAGGTGCTCGACTTCGTCCATGTCGAGAGGGTTGATATACGATGCAGTGACGAACGCCGTGACCTCCGCAGGGGATATATCGTCATTCACGATATCCCTGATGATACTCAGCGTCTCGTCCTTGGTGAGTTTCCCGCCATCCATCTTCTTCTTGATGAAGTCAAGGGAGGCAGGCCGGCCGGCTTCCCGCATCTCGATCTCCGAGCCGTCCGCAAGATTCAGCCGTTCGTTGGTGATCCGGTAAATCCTGGCCGTACCCTGTCCCGCGAGCGTTGTGGTAGTATCAACGAATGCAGCCACCGACACGCCGTTTTTGGGATTGATGACCTGCACGCGGTCGCCGTCAAGCACGCCAAGGCTCCGAGCGTCGAGCCGGTTGAGCAGAACACCCCGCTTTGCGATATCCAGTATCTTGGTGGTAAATTTCATTCACTCTGCCTCCATCAACGGGACGAAACCCCATAAGGGGCGCTTCCTCTCTTACCTGTACATTAGAGCACCCATCATAAAAAAGCGCACATGAGCGATGCGGCGCCGGCAAGGCTGTGAGGATATCGGCAAAATACGCGGATAACCATCTCGCGTATCCAAGAGTTTACCGGATTACCTGCAAAAAAAGGGAAGATTGGTTGTTTGTTTCAGTGCCTGCGCACGATAACGAAGGCAACTGCACCAAGGCCGATCAGGGCAACGAACGCACCAAACCCGGGCGTTGTGGTCTGGGTGGGTACGGGCGTAGCTACGGTGGTCGGGACGGTGGTCGGGACTACCATGGTCGGGGCTGCAGTTGTCACGGCGGGGGCCGCTGTCGGGGCTGCAGTTGCGGCAGTACCTTCAAGTACGTTGAACAGGGCAGTTCCGGTTCCTGTCGTGAGGACGGAAGTTGCCGTGACAAGGTACTCGTCGGCCTTGAACGTGGATGCGTCAACATCGAACGACCACGTGTTCAAACCGCTGCTGCTGGAACCCTGCGTAACGGTCACGGTTCCGGTCGCACCACTGAATGCACCGCTCTGGGTCTTCTGGGTCGGCGTGAATGATGATGAGTAGATCTGAATGAGGATCTGGTCGCCTACCGCGAGGTTGGTCGTACCCGTGATGGTGAACTTGTCACCAACATGCCGGTCGCCAATCGGGTCGACGGTGATCGTCGGGACTTCGACGAGGAACTGGAGCTTGGTGTAGGTATCATCAACGTTCGGGCTGTTGAGGCCTTCAATAAGTGCCTCGGCAGCGTCAGAACCCTGCAGAGAGCCGGATCCGGTTAGCTGGAATACCTGCTGGTATCCACCCGGACCGCCACTCGTGGGCGACTGCTTGTTGATGACAACAATATTACCCTTCGTGCCAGGATCTCCCGTCTGAAGGGTATACGGAGTGATATCGAACTGGCCGTTCATCATCGGGTGCTGGACGACAACGTAATACTGGCCGGTATACAGGTTCGTGGTAGTCGCTCTCTGGACGGTGTAGTCAAACGAGGAGTCGGAGTTCACGGACTGGCTCGTAACCAGTTCGTAGTTCTTGCCGAGGATCCAGATCTGGACACCGAGTGTTGGGTTGCCCTGGGCTGTACCGGTGATATCGAACTGGTCACCCTGCGCGACGACCGACTGCGATGCGGTTGCACTCACGAAGGGTTTCTTGATGACGATGGATACCGTTCCGTAGGCGACATCAGCAAGGTTAGCCGCTTGAGAGTCGGTCTTCTGGCTCACCGCATAGATCGTGTAAGTACCTGCATCCAGATCGATGTTCGAGGTTCCCCACTTGTAGCTCCAGGTGTTGTCACCTGCAACGCTGGCATCTGCCTGGGATCCTGTGCCGTATCCTGTCATTGGGGTATCACCCGGGAGACAGTTATGCGGATTGAGCAGGTCGCCACCATACTGGGGCAGGTTGGGACCGGTGATAAACAGCCACGTGTCCGATGACTCGGTGTTGGTACCGGAGAAGTCGACCTGTTCGCCAAGGTAGTAACTCTGGTCGCCAGCGGCAACGATGGTGACGGCGCCCTTCTGGACGGTAACGGTTACTTCGTCATTCTTGTACTGGGTGCCGAACAGGTTCTCTACACGGATGGTGTACTGCTGTGCCTTGGTCCAGTTGGTTGTCACAAACCCGACAGTCCGGGAACCGGTCTGGTCGAGCTGAACCATTGCATATTCAAGTGTACCGTTTAAGAGCCTCGTTCTGGGTGTATCGGAAGCAGAAGTGAGCGCAGTTGTGGCAGTAGAACTGACCGTACTTCCAGCTACAGCACTGTATATTGTGCCGGTTGTTGAGCTAGCGGTTTGCGCTGCTTGGTCGGTTGTAGAGCCACCGCCGTTCTGCCACTCGTATGCACCAATGGATTGTGACGTCGGGGAGGTGTAATTGACAGCGGCACCATTGATTGCCCAGTTCGGGTTAAGACCTACGCCTGTTGTCGAAGTAGATGCAGCTGTGTTTATCCCATAACTTGCATTCAATGCGGGATCAAAGGTCACACCAGCCTGGCTCTGCTGGAGCATGGGCGGCTGGTTGTCGTAGGTGCCAGCCATCGAGGAGGTACTCTTGAGGAACAGATAGTAATAGGTGTTGGGCCTGCCGGTGATGGTCACCGAGAACGGCTTGCTGCGGACAACGGTGTCCTGGTTTGCCGTAAGTGTGACCGTGTTGGCGAGGATCGTTACCGTCCGTGCCTCAGAGACTGTCTTGTCGGTGTAGTAAGAACCACCGGTCAGGTAGTTGTCGAACATCGCGTTCAGGTATGAGTATGCGGTAACCGTGTAGGTCCCTGCCGGGTATGCCTGCTGGCCGGTCGTGTCAGTTGCTCCTGTCGACCAGTTGCCGATGGCGGTCGTGTAGGTTGTCCCACCAATACCATTCATCGCGTTGGCAGTGTTGCCGGGCATGAGAGAATTCCAGTACCATGGCTGGACAGTCACGTTCTGGTACGTGATATTCTCTGCCACTCCGCCGTTCAAGGCATTGTTGTTCCAAAGCTGGGTTAACGTGTTGCCTGCCGCAGTCTTGACCTTGATATCAATAAAGCCGTCCTGCGGGTACCCCTTTACAGGGACGTTTTGCGCACCGTACCCAGTAGCGGCGGACCAACCCGTTTCATTACGGTTACCATTGAACGCAGACGCGGTGTTGGTGTCAACGCGGAACGTCAGGTTGTCTCCCTGGATGATCGAACCACCGGTGACATCAGAACCGGACGAGGTCGCAGAATATTGTGTGTCAATAATCCTGACATCCATGGTCGGGTCGGTGGCGATGATAGCCGCGGTACTATAGAGGGCCTGTCCGTTCGCACCTACAACATACCAAGGCCCGGGATAACTGCCAAAGGTACTTGGCGATACCATGAAGTTTTCCGCCTGTGCTTGGGTAACAGTGAGCGAAGTACTATATGGTGTGCTTGTAATAGAATTTCCTGGTGCCCACCATGCTATCGTGGCAGGGTACGCAGGAGCATGACCAACTGCGCCTGATGTCCCTGATGTGCCCGTATTAGATGTAACGCCATAAAGGGCTCCATCAAGGTTCAATCCTTGCTCACCAATATACACATATGCACCCGGATTGGTAACTTGGGTTGCTGATACCTGGACCCTTGCCGATACCGGCAAAGCCACAAACAGTAAAACAACCGCGAGTGCAATCAGTGCAATCGTTAATCGCTTAGTCATTCATTTCCTCCAAACTTTTCATCATACATTGCAAGCCGGCAAAAACCGTTTCGACAGATGCCGAATAGCGGTTCTGCGAGCCCCATACTCCGTTTGAACGGAATATACTGGGAATATTTGTAAAAGACCTAATATATCCTTTGTGGTTGAATTTTCAGGGCATTCCGGGGGTTTTTAAGGCATTTTTTGTAATTCCGGGATTTTTATGATGGATTTTTGTATGGCTATATGAACCGTTTTGACCGTACGTTCCCATCACAATACAATATTTAATTACATTGTACACGCGCAGCAATGTCTATAATATTGATTGAATAGATTGATGGAATAAAAGTATTTTCTGGTTTCTCTCCATAAGTGGTGTTTTGCCAATTTTTCCTGACCATGAACGAATATTAGTCAGTCTACCAATAGAAGATCTTTTAATGAATTGTTGGGGCATGGTAGATACAAGCTGGCACATACCATTGTTTTTGTTGTTTAGCGGGATTACCGGAATCAAAAATGATTATTGATGCAAAAAATGACTCTGGGATAGATTCGGTGTTGATTCGTCGTTCCCATGAATGTCGCTGAGTGGGTATCGCTAAGCTGATAGCAGGTACCGGGAATACCGAAGAACACGAAAACCCTACGGGAAACTGCCTGCCGGACAGATGACGTCCCCCCGGGCATAGGTATTCCATGGGTCATGGCAGATTCCTGCCCTCTTTGCAAAAAATTTCCCGCAGAGGGGCTTTGGTGGGGGTCTGATCCCGGCAAAGGTGGGAGCGGCGGGGGGTAGGATGACCACCCCCCTCCCCCCCACGGTCTCAGACCGGACCTGCTTTTTCACTCGTTCCCGTGGAATTTACGCCGGAGAGCATATCTCCCGGCAACTGTCAGACAGGGGTCTCAGCTGATACCTCCCCCCACCCGTGATACCCCCCATACCCTCCTTTTATTTTCAAAGGGGTGGGGGGTATCGTACGTGACCCCCCCGCCCTTTTGCCGGATTGATACCCCCTCCTGCATCTGGGCGGGCAGCGATTTCAGTGGAACCTTCGCCGGTGAGGCAATTTCCGCCTCTCACGGAAAACAGGTGGGGGGTATCAGATCATACCACCCCCACTCTTGCGGAAATGATACCTCCCCCCTCCCATGCCACCCCCCTACCCCCCTTTCATTTTCAAAGGGGTGGGGGGGTATAGTACGTGACCCCCTCTCTCCGGATTTTTTGAAGGTACCTCTTTCCCCAGGTTTCCCTTTTGCGTTGGAGGGGCAGAGTATGGAGACTCACACCAAAGTACAGCAGTGCCTGAGGCAGGGTGGAGATGCACACTACAAGCCAGACAGGAGATCCCCGGCCGGCCCGGCCCCGCCGACCACCTGACCGGAAAGGGTCTGGCACGCATCATTTCAACACATATACAAACTATCAGTCGCAACACCACTTCATGCGGGTTATCCGGGCGCCAAGCATCGGGCAGGCACACGAACTGGTCGTGAAGATGATCCTGGAAAAAGGCCGGGTGCTCCAGACCGAAGACAACGAGGCGACCGTTGAATTCGAAGAGACCGCCCTGCAAGTCGATACCCCGCTCGCCGAACCCCTAGTAAGCCTCCACTCCCGTTTCCAGCAGAAGTTCGTCGAGCAGTACGCCCGCGATCTTTTACAGGGGTCCCACGCGTCCTTTGAGTATGATTACCATGGCCGGCTCTTCGACTGGGGTGAGCGCCTTATGGCAAACGGTGAAGCGGTGCATGTCGACCAGATCGCGTACATCATCGACAAACTGAAAAAATCCCAAGTCAGCCGGCGGGCTGTTGCCATCACGTGGAACCCCGTGATCGACGAACATCTCGACGACTGCCCCTGCCTGCAGCTCGTCCAATGCATCCTCAGGGACAGCAGGCTCGTCATGCGGGTCGTGTTCCGGAGCAACGACATGCTCACCGCGGCGGGCGCGAACATGTACGCGCTGGTGCAGCTCCAGCGGTTCATCGCCGGTGAGCTCGGTCTCCCCTGCGGCACCTACACCCACATTTCGCTCGTCCCTCACATCTATTATGTGAGAGACATCAATGATATCGAACCGTTCTGCGGGCAGGGGAAGCTCATCCAGCCGGTACAGGAGGTCTGCCGCCTCTGCCGGAAATGCGGCCGTGCGCAGGTGCCATGAACGGCCGAAAAGTCCGTCACCTTAATTAAGCACCAGCGGCAAAAAGTATGAGACACGCAGCCCGGTAGTGTAGCGGTCAATCATGCGAGACTCTGGATCTCGCGACAGCAGTTCGAATCTGCTCCGGGCTACTCTTTTTCTTGAACCGGTCAGGCAGTCCACCGCAGGAACCGTATAACTTAAAACCGGATCACGCAATCAGGGTCGCGAGGATGCAACTGATAAAGACCGCGGCAAACGTACCTGAACCCCCGATGCTAATAGCCGAGACTTCGATATTCCGGAAATCACGGAAATGGGCAACATTCGCACCGAGAAGCGTGCCTGCCGTCCCGCTGACAAAGGCAATCACCCCCGCAGACAGACCGGCGCCACCGGAGAGGAGGAGCCCGGCAAGGAGCCCGGCAAGGCCGGGCATAAAAAACGGCGACCGCAGCCCGTAGCCTTTGATTGGCCGGGTCGTGAAGTACGACACGACGGCGACCACGAGGATCGCGGTTCCCACAAGAACGGGTAGCGCCGGCCCGACAACCGGATATGTACGATAGAGCAGGTAGCACGATAGCGCAAGCGGGATTACGGCACCGCCGAGGTTCAGGGAAACCACCGTCTCCCAAACACCGCTGTCCGCAGGTGGCGCTGAAAGATTGTCAAATGCGACCCCCCCGTACGGAGCGAGACGGATGGTATCGTGCCGGATTTTCCAAAGTGGGATGTTGATGAAACTGCCAAGAATCATCAACAGGATGAACGCAACTGCCGCAATCCACTGGAACCCAAGCCGTGTGAATGCGGCGCCGGCAATGCCGAGAAAGAGGAGTGGTACGATTAGGATGACAACCCCGATAAGGATGAGGAGGGCAATGACCGAAAGTGGCCCTGCCGAATATAATCGTATACCATTACTCACGGCTTATCACCGGTTGATCCTTTTTGCAGACTATCGCTGCATGGTCCTGGTGGTACGGCGCGAGCCAGATGCTCTCCTGCATGGAAAAACCTGCAGCAGCCAGCAGCTCCACGCTCTCGGAGAATACCTCCCCCGGCTCCTTCCTGACGTCCACACTCCGCGTCTTGAGCATCAGGATCAGGTCGCCCCACGGCCGGAGGAAGACGCCATTTTTAATGGCGATTGCCACCTGATCCGGCTGCGCCACATCCTGATACACCAGATCCACCGGCTCGACAACCGGTGCATAAGCTTCCGGGCGGGACGCATCTGCCATAACCGGTATCACGTTCCTGCGCCGCCGCGCAACTTCAAGAAGATCCTGCATCGGCCGGGGGGCGAACTCGACTGCGTAGACCGCATCAACGTAATCTGCGACATGGGAGACCGTGGTTCCGTGGGCAGCACCAAGATAGAGCACCCGCATGCCGGGCAGCAGATCAATGCCGATACCGGCATGGTACAGTGCCGCCAGTTTGCTCCGGAACGGGTCCCAGACCCGTGCACCACCGATCATCCGTTCACCGTACACTCCGCCTTCTCCGCGGGATACCAGCACGTCGCCAATCCAGATCATAATTCCGTATTCCCCGTACCTGCCCTGTCGATGCGGGCCTGTGCACTGGCAAGGAACTCCGGTACTGCACGACCCCGGTAAAGATCCAGCCGTACCGCAATCGCCACCTTGCCGGCAAGGACGCGGGCGACCCTGCCGCGGAGTGAGCGGGGGGCGTTATGCACCCGCCGGTGCTGGAAGATGATACCATGCTTGGGTGCCGGCGCGTGTGCCTGCAGGTGGGCGAAGAGGGCCGTCCGGGCACCTAATACCTGGATTGCGCTCGCCGGGAGCCGGGCCAGCTGCCGGAGCCCTCCCACATGCGAGAGGAGGCGCGCCGCGACAAGGCCACCGATCAGGGCGCTGGTGTTGGGCATGACATCACTGGCCCGCCGGGAAACCTCCTGCGCCAGTGCGGTCCGTGCCTCACCAAGACGGGCGATCTCCTGCGCCACGGTGCCGAGCGCTCCGCCCCGGTCCCGCTGACCGGCGTTCTTTACCATAAGATGCGCCGGTGTTTTGCGGTATTTGCGGGAAAATGACGGGTGCCGTACCATGTACCAGTCCGCAACCCGTTCGGAGAGCAGGTTGATCACGGTATCCATCTCATCGAGCGTCCGTGTCATCTGGAGCAGCTCCATGTCTTTCTGCGCGTAATGTTCCCGGACGGCTTCTTCTGCGCCGGCGATGCATACCTTCTGCAGATGCGATAGGTACTCAATGCGGTCCCGGCAGACGCCACACGCCACAGCCTGCCGCCAGTCAGGGGGGTTGTAGGTGTCCATACTGGTCACAAGGGAGCGGATCCGGGCGGCAGCGTCGGCGGGGCTGCCCTCAAACAATATACATCGTCCCCCGTCAATATCGCCGAACCAGTAGGACTGCATAATAAAAACCTAGGGACTGTACGGGTAAAAAAACGACGGATCCCGGATATCCCAGTTTCAAAACCACGCAACCCCCAGCGAGTACAGCATCACCGGCACCATGATGGCGCCCATGCAGGAGACCCGTGGCACATTGACGAGATGCGGCACGAGGCCAACGAGCGTTGCGAGGATCAGGATAAAACCGCCGAACGGACCGGTAAAGACAAGGCATAACCCGACAACAAAGAGGATGACGGCACGGTTCAGCGTCCGGCTGTGGATACCATTTAGCCGGTCAGCAGAGCATGAGAGGGAGACCGTGATGATGTATGCGGCGCATGCCGCAAGAACGCCGGCACAGGCAAGTTCTCCCATCGAAATCCGGGGCAGCTCCGACAGTGCCACTATCACACCGTTGCGCATCCGGGACAGCGCGAACAGCGCGGCAAGACCGATGAAGGCATTCGCGGTATTTGCCGCGCTCGTCGCAAGGATATAGGCCCTGCGGTCCCGGTCGTACCGGATCACTGAAGTGAGGACACTATTGGCGGTTGCCGTGGAGAGACCCGGCAGCCACCCCACCGCAATACCGGCGAGCGTCCCGAGAAGGGAACTTTTCATGACGGTTCTGTCATCGAGGCGGATGCCCCGGAAATGCTGGGCGGGCAGAGATCCCTGTGAAGCGGTCAGGAGAATCGAGATGCCAAAAAGCCCGGTCAACAGCGGCATCAGAAGGGCGCTGCCACCAGTGAGCATGTGCCAGCCGAGATAGGCAGAATGGAGTGTAAAGATACCGAGTAGGCCGGAGACGGCAAAGATGCCAAGCGACCAGCCGGGTGATTCGCTCATCACGATCATGAAACCCACGACCGCGATCAGGAGAATACCGATACCCCAGTCAAAATACGGCTGGAGTGCAGGAAGAAACAGGAAACAGGCAATGGATAGCGGGACAGCGAAGATCATCGCGTATGCACTCCCCAGCGCGGCGATGCGCACGGCCTCTTCGCCATTCCCTTCAAGGCAAAGTGCATGTGCCGGAAGCACAGAAAGGGAGGTATCAGCATCCGGGATCCCGAGAAAGGTTGCAGGGATACACTCAACAAAGGTATGGGTGATCAGGGCAGCAAACATCGCACCCGCAAGTGCGACCGGGCCAAAGAATGCCAGCAGAACTGCCTGGAGACTCAGCAGGACCCCAGCAAGTGTGTTGGCATGGATGCCGGGGATAAGCCCGCTGATGGTGCCGAGGATAACGCCAAGGAGCGTCCCGGTCAGGATCTCGATCATGGAAAAGAGATACGGGAGAATGGACATAAATCAACCGAAATGCATACCCTCTTATGATAACGAGGTGATGATCCCGCCATGAAGATTGCCGTCACGCGCCTGGCCGGAAAGGAGGAGACCGACGCTGCACGGTGCGCCCGCTTCGGGCACACCTGCTACAGTGTCCACCCGCTCCGTTCAACCATCCGGCAGGACCAGATCTCCGCGTTTGTCGAAGCCGTGGATCGGGGCGAGTTCGACTGCCTTTTTTTTACCAGCGCCCTGCCGGCAAAACTGGTCGCACCACTCCTTAACCGGTTCCCCCGGGTGATCGCGATTGGCCCCACGACCGCACAGGAACTGCAGCGGTTTGAGATCCAGTGTGAGACGCTGCCGAGTTTCTATTCGCGGGATTTCGTACCGTATCTTGGTGACTGGATCCGTGGAAGGCATATCGGCATCCCGCGTGCAAATGTCCCCAATCCCGGCCTCATCGATGCGATTACCGCAACAGGAGGGTATGCCCACGAGTTCCGGTGCTACGAACTGACACCGACCGGAACACCGCTGGATCTTGGCGCGGCTGATGCCGTCCTCTTTACCAGCGCCATGTCATTTAAAAAAGCGGTATGGACACCGTCTCCGGAGCTTATCGTCATGGCAATCGGGCAGATCACGGCAGCTGCGATGCAGGGTGCCGGGATTCCTCCAGCGGTCGTGGGTGACGGGTCACTCGAAGGCTCGCTTGTAGCGCTGAATCGGTTTCTGGATGAGCGGAGGAAGTAACGTGCCAGGTGACACCGCGCAACTGAAAGCAGATCCGCTCTGGCACGGCCCCGGGATCCTTGTCATCGACAAGCCCCGTGGCCCGTCAAGCCATCAAGTCGCAGCGTGGATAGGGACGGTACTTGGGTGCCCGGTCGGGCACGCCGGCACGCTCGATCCCCAAGTCTCCGGTGTCCTTCTGGTCATGCTCGGGAACGCAGTGCGCCTTGCGCCACTCCTGCTCCGGCACGAGAAAGATTACATCTGCCTCATGCGGCTGCATGGCGACACGGACACGGACCGGATCAGGACAATCACCGCAGAATTTACCGGCCGCATCTACCAGCGCCCTCCCCGAAAGAGCGCCGTGAAACGCAGCCTCCGCATCCGCACGGTTCACAAGCTCGAAATCCTTGATATCAGCGGACGACTGGTGCTCTTCCGGGTCCGGTGCGACGCGGGAACATACATCCGCTCGCTCTGCCACCACATGGGACTCGCCCTCGGGATCGGGGCGCACATGCAGGAACTGCGCCGGACCTGCTCAGGAGTTTTCGATGAAGGGGCTTCCTATACACTCCACGAACTGCGGGATGCCTGCAGTGCTGCGCAGGATGGTTCGAGAGCGGCACTTGAATCCATGATCCTGTCGGTTGATGCAGCAGTACCAGATCTCCCGGCTGTTGTCGTTCGTGATACTGCGATCGACGCACTCTGCCATGGTGCGGCGCTTGCGGGGATCGGTGTCGTGTCCTGCGACAAGTTTGGAAAGGATCAGACCGTCGCTATCATTTCACGGAAAAAAGAGTTTGTCGGTCTGGGAAAAAGTCTGGTGCCTTCGTCATCGTTCACGCCCGGCCAGCCCGGTCTCGTTGTTGCCATGACCACGGTCTTCCTCCCGCCCGGAACATACCCCCGGGGCTGGAAGTCATCATGCCGGGAGAAGCGCCCCGAAACAGTGCCCCGGAAAAAGAGATAGCATTAAAAAAATATCCTGCAAACATCTAGGATACACTTTTTGCTGAGGTAGTCTAGCGGTAAGGCGCAGGCCTGGAAAGCCTGTGGTGCGAAAGTGCCTCGGGGGTTCAATTCCCCCCCTCAGCGTCCGGCGTTTGCCCGTGTTCCGCTCCTTTTCGCATCGCACCGGTGGTTTTTTTTTCAGCACGATCTCCCCGCGTCCCTGCCCATCTCGAAAGCTTTCACATTGGTCTCCACAGTTTTTGGCGGGACCAGCGTTTTTATCGCGGACAACAGGGATTCGGGCCTGAGTGGGATCGACCACGATGCAGCGCCAAGAATCACCACGTTCTGGGCAAGTGCACTGCCGGCCTCAGATGCGATCCGGTCGGCATCGATGAGGCAGGGGCGGTACTTCCCGAGATGCCCGATGATCTCCTCTTCGGTCGGTGCAGTCATCTTCTGCGTGAACACCGATGTGGGGAGTACGAGGTGCCGGTTTACCACCATCTTGCCGCCGGTTTTCAGGTAATGGGCATAGCGGAGCGCCTCGAGAAGGTCAAACGAGATGAGGAGATCTGCTGTGCCGGGCGATATGAGGGGGCCGTATTTACCGTCGATCCTGATCTGGGTGTCGACCGAACCCCCGCGTTGCGCCATGCCGTGGGTCTCCGCACCCTTCACGTGCCTCCCTTCCACCAAGCAGGCCTCGCCAAGGATATTGGAAGCGAGAATGGTGCCCTGCCCGCCGATACCGACGATCAGGATATCGAAACTGCTGTTCATCGCTTTCCCTCCCGGAGGATCGCGCCGGCCGGGCAGATCTGGGCGCAGACCGAACACCCATTGCAAAGCTCGGTGATGCGGGCTTTTTCTTCAAAGAACTCGATTGCCGGACAACCGAACCGGATGCAGGTGCCGCAGCCGGTGCACGCATCCGGATCAACGGTGTAGCGCCCCCGCTTGACGCCGGCACGGCGTGCTGTTATCACGCACATCTGCCGGGCGATGATCACCCTCACTCCGTCTTTCTTCTTTGCTTCTCCGAGAGCGTTGATGGTGCCAGTCAGGTCGTAGGGATCAACGGTCTCAACAAAATTCACCCCGCAGGCACGGCAGACCGCATCAAGGGAGACTGGGGGCATCTCTTCCCCGGTTGCCGTAATACCGGTATTCGGGTTTGGCTGGTGCCCGGTCATGGCGGTGGTCCGGTTGTCAAGAATCACAACGGTCATCTTCGCGCCATTATATACGGCGTTCATGAGCCCCTGAATACCGGTATGCAGGAACGTCGAATCTCCGATGGTGCAGACAATATCACGAGGATCTCCCGAATGCGCGATACCACTCCCCACCGTAATTGACGCCCCCATGCAGATGGTGGTATCGACCGCACCGAGCTGCAGCCCCAGCGTGTAGCACCCGATATCGCTGGGATAGATCGCATCCGGGAACACCCGCTTTATCGCGTAGAAAGTCGCACGGTGGTGGCAGCCGGCACAGAGAATCGGGGGACGCAACGGCAGATTTTGTATCAGCTCCGGCACCATATTCCGGTTCTCCTTCAGGAACCCTGCCTTCTCCATGATCGCGGCAACCGTCTGCGGTGATAATTCCCCTTCGTAGGGGGAATAACCGTTCTTCTTACCAAGGACCGGCACGCAACCCGCCACCTGTCGTGCGGCCTCCTCAACTTCAGGCGCCAGCTCTTCGATCACGAGGATCTTCTCATGCTGGCTGATAAAACCAGCAAGCCATTCCTCATCGATCGGGTACGCGCCGATCTTCATGAAAGAGACATCCGACGGCAAAAGTTCCTGCACATAAGACGCCCCGATACCGCTCGCAATCACGGCAGTCTTCCCTCGGATGATGTAATGGTTGTAGCCGAGCACCACCAGCCGCTTTTTGAGCCGGGGTTGTTTTTCGTTCAGTTTACGGTGCAGGGAGCGGGTATTGGCCGGGATGACCACGTACTGCTTGGGATCTTTATGAAACTCGCCTTTTCTGGTACTGGCAACTGCTTTGCCCAGTTCTACATCCCCTTTCGAGTGGCAGACCCGGGTCGTAGGCCGGAACAGCACTGGCAGCCCAAACTTCTCGGAAAGAGCATATGCATCACGCATCATGTCATGCGCTTCCTGCACGTTGGACGGATCGAGACAGGGCACACGTGCAAAATGAGCGTAACACCGGGTATCCTGTTCGTTCTGGGAACTGTGGGCAAACGGATCATCCGCACTCATGATCACAAGGCCGCCGGTCACCCCGGTGTAGGCGCTGGTCATGAGCGGATCGGCAGCGACGTTGAGCCCCACGTGCTTCATTGTGCAGACCGCCCGGAGCCCGCACCATGCGGCAGCAAGTGCATTTTCCAGTGCCGCTTTCTCGTTGACCGACCATTCGATATGGTATGGGCGGTCTTTCCGGGCACGGAGCACGTCGATTACTTCCGATGATGGCGTGCCAGGATAACCGCTTACAAAACCAACACCTGATTCGAGACATGCATGGGCGATGGCCTCATTGCCGAGGAGATAGTGTCGTTCCATATTCCCAGATCCGTACAATCTACGTATCATTCGGGCACATATCCCTATCTAATTTACCCGGAAGCCCTTTCCCGTACTCACAATCTATAAAAACTCTCATGGATTACATACTAGGGTAAATTTCAGGCAACCTTTTGGGCCCGTAGCATAGCCCGGTGGTGCGCCCGGCTGATAACCGGGAGGTCATGCGTTCGAATCGCATCGGGCCCATCTCCCCTCTTTCCGAAAGTTTGCCAATTGTCGCTTCTGACAGGGATTTCATCGGTCACCACTTATGGCATTTCCCTGATAGCGGTTCAATGGTGTTGCAGTAAGTGCAGGAAAAATGCGGATCGTCTCGATTATATGGGTCCGTTCCTACCGGGCATGAGATCAGGTTTGGGTACTATCCGTCAGGCCCTGCAAAGACATAGCCGATGACCTTTTCAAGAGCCGCAATGAGGTCTTCCTCCGCTTTCAGGTACTCGTGCATAGCCCGGTACAGCATGAACATGATATCGTAACCATACAGGTTTATGGCGGCTTTTGGCTCGATCGGGCTGAGGAAGGAGTCCGTGACAAAACCGTCAGAACTGTACATCAGCTCATAGAACTTCCCCGCCTGTGAGAGTACGCAGAACTGGTCATCGACTTTTTTCGATGGCAGGTCCGGCCGGAACGCAGCCGGATCGGTTTTGCCCAGGATGAGCATCTTCTCCGGGTAGTATTCGGTATCGTACAATTCGTTCTTTGTATCCTGCTTCCCTCTCTTCAGCAGGCTGATACCGACAGATTTGATAACCGGGATTGCGGTTGCCGCCATCCTTCCAAGAAGCTCGCCGTCATGTTGTTTTACCTCATCAGCAAGTGCTGAATCCTTCTGTTTCAGCTCTTCGATCTTCAGTAATAGTTTTTCAAAACCGCCCTCGATCTCATCCATACCTAATCACGATAATCCCAAAGTCTTCTGATATGATTAACAGTAGTTGCCGCTCCGGGCATAAAATCGCTCGGCTTTTACTCCGCGAAAAAACCGGTGAGACTCGGAAGGGGTCAGCGGATCAATTCTCCCATAAAAAAATACTTCCGGTCTTTTTTCAGGATGACGTTACCGGTAAACCCGACCAGCAGATCCTGAGGGATGACAATGCCCTGATATGTCGGCGTGCGGGCCATCATCGAGCCGGACCGGAGTTTTTCCGTGACTATGCAGGGAACAATCGTGCCGATATATGGTGCGTTTATGGAGGAATACACCCGTTCGGAGCATGCGTGCAGAAGCCGGGAACGGTCTTTTTTTATCGCGTCGGGAAAATCTTCTCCCGGCACCGGGCCGGTAAAGGGGCGGCGGGAGTATCGCGTGATGTTGACCTTGTTGGGACGTACCCGTTCGATAAGGTCAAGCGTCCGTGAAAAATCCTCATCAGTCTCCTCGGGAAAACCGGCAATGATATCCGTGGCAAGACTGATATCCGGATAACTCGCACGGAACGCGGCAACGATACGTTCAAAATCCTCAACAGAATATCCCCTTCCCATGCGCTCGAGAACAGCATCCGAGCCGGACTGAACCGGGAGATGAATGAACCTGAAAATATGGTCACCGGCATATGCATCGATAAGCTCATCAAGAATATCCATAACTGTTGCCGGGTTCATCATACCGACACGGATCCGGTAATTACCCGGAAGATGATTCATGGTTGCAAGCAGGGAAGGAAAAGATTCTCCCTGATCATGGCCCCACGAACTCACATCCTGAGCCGTCAGCTGGATCTCGACCGCCCTAGCACGGATAAACGCACGTACCTGATCCAGAATCTCGTGTGCCGTAAAACTTTTCAGCGGACCCCGTGCCTTCCGCGTGATACAATAGGTGCAGGCTCCCCGGCATCCCTGTGCGATTTGCACGATACCTACGCTCGCAGCTGATACTGTTTTGACGCGACGGTATGCTTCATGGATGGTGACTGGCGGGATAAGCGTTGGCATGCACACGGCAAAAACCGCCTCCCGCTGGACCATGGGCATGCATCCGGTCACAAACAGGGGTTTTTCCCGGAAAAGTACCATACGGCGGAGCATTCGCCGTTCTGTGGATCCGACAACTGTGCACGTGTTGACAATGACCACATCTGCCTGCTCTGGATCGGCAACAGGAAAACTGCCATAATACCGAAGCACCTCGAGCAGGTTTGCTGTGTCCCCAAAGTTATAGCGGCAGCCGTACGTTTCAATGTATACATGCTTCCCGGTGAACTCTTTGAATATCGCGTCATCATGGTTGGAAATGCCAATTTTTTCTGCCCTGTCGGCCGGTGTTCCCATTATCGCCAACTCTTCAGGAATACTCATTATCAGTCCTTTTCCTATCCGCACCCACTTCTCTCATCCATAACCATTAACCGATGGTACTCATAACCTCTTTACCATGATTAGGATCGGGCTGCTCGGCTGCGGCAATATCGGGCATATCATTGCACGGCACGCAGATGGTTTCGAGATCTCAGCCGTATTTGATAAAGTCCAATCGCGCGCACAGGAGATTGCAGATATCTCCCATGGGCAGGCCTATGAAGATTTTGACTCATTTCTTGCAGATGACGCCGATATCATAGTCGAAGCGGCATCGGTCAGTGCCGTGAAAGGATATGCAAAAAAGATCCTGTCCCATAAAAAAGATCTTGTCATCATGAGCGTTGGTGCCCTCACAGATAAGGTATTCCGGGAAGAACTCCGCGAGCTGGCACGGAGGTCCGGCCGGAAGATCTACATCCCCAGCGGTGCAATATTTGGCCTCGACAACCTGAAGATCGGGAGGATCTCGCCAGTCAACCGGCTGCTCCTCAGGACCACCAAGAACCCGGAATCCCTCGGCATCACCACGGAGTCCCGACGGTTGCTTTTCTCCGGGAAGTCACATGAATGCATCAGGGTCTACCCGAAGAACGTGAACGTCTCCGTTGCGATGAGTCTGGCGGCCGATAAGGACGCTGATGTGGAGCTCTGGGCCGATCCTGAGGTCGATCGCAACATACATGAGTTGTTTATTGGGGGGGATTTCGGCGAAGCATATATCAGGATCACGAATGTCCCCAGCCCGGAGAACCCGGCGACGAGTTATCTTGCCGCCCTCTCCATCCTTTCCCTGTTGAAAAACCTCGATAACCCGATCATCGTGGGGACGTGACGGCAAACAAGCGGTGATTTCTGATGCTGATGCCGGAATACCTGTTACCATTCATTCAGGAAGATGTTCCTTCCGGTGATGTGACATCGGATACGATCTTACCGGACATCAGCAGCCGTGCGGTCATCCGGGCGGAACAGGAGGGGGTTATCGCTGGTCTCGAAGAAGCAGCAGCCCTCTTTTCATATTACGGCGCCACTGTGACTGCACATGTCAGGGACGGGGAAGCCGTCAGGAATGGAATGGGGCTCCTTTCTATCGATGGAAAAGCAAAAACCATCCTCCTTGTTGAACGGACAGCACTCAACATTATCGGGAGAATGAGTGGGATTGCAACACAGACCCGGAAGTTGGTCGACATCGTCACTACGGCAAACCCCCGGTGCCGGGTTGCCGGAACGAGAAAAACCAGTCCCGGCTGCCGGGCGCTCGATAAAAAGGCGATCTCTCTTGGTGGTGGGGATCCCCACCGGTCCAACCTGAGTGACGGGATTCTGATCAAGGATAACCACCTTCTTCTTGTACCGCTACCGGAAGCAATCAGACTGGCAAAAAGAGCCACCGCATACCGGAAGATCGAGATTGAGATCGAAGCCCCCAAGGAAGCAGTGGACGCTGCACGGCAAGGGGCAGATATTATCATGCTCGATAATATGACCCCGGACCAGATCCACGAGACAATCACTGCACTCACACGCGAGGGACTTCGACAGGCTGTCACCATTGAATTGTCTGGCGGGATTGACGAACAGAATATTGGGATGTACGCCAGTCTTGGAGCCGATGTGATCAGCCTCGGCGCACTCACGCATTCAGTCAGGAATTTTTCAGTAAATCTCGAGATCGTCCCATAATCCTGTCAGAGACTGCTTTTGTGCCCTGCTTGGGAATCCATGCTCCCTGAGCTGTGTGAATGGGAGAACCGGTAATGGTATGGACCTGTTTAACCGATATTGAAGGGAGAAAGAATCAGGAGAGAGGAGGATATTGGTTTTGGCGATTCTGATGTATTTGAGGTTGATGATCGATTCTTTCACATTGATAAATTCCTTCCTAAAATGATAACTCAGAGGGATAGAAGAAAAATACCGCAACGTTTTCATTCTTTAAATTCCATTAGTTGTAACAAAAAGTTCATACGGTTTTTTACAATACTTAGTGATATATTTTTAATAAAAAAGATAGGTTATCTAGGTTCTGCCGCAGGACTGGGTGATTGATCTGATTGACCGGGAGTTTATCCTGAAATATCGGGCAGAAATCCTTTTTGCCGTAATACTTGTCTTATCCGCGTTCCTGAATTTATGGAACATCTGGAATCAGGTCATGACGAATGCATATTACGCGGCCGCCGTAAAGAGTATGCTCATAAACCCGCGCATTGCTTTCTTCAATTCCTTTGATCCCGCGGGATTCGTAACGGTGGACAAACCACCGGTCGGTCTCTGGGTGCAGGCCCTTTTTGCCGCTGTGCTGGGTTTCAACAGCTGGGTTCTCATCCTCCCTCAGGCCCTTGCAGGGATCGGGTCAGTAGCCCTCATCTATTTTATCGTTTCCCACCCGTTCGGGAAACCATCAGGCCTTGTTGCGGCACTCGTTCTTGCCATAACCCCAATATTCGTCGCGATCTCCCGAAACGGCACCATGGACACCCAGCTTATCTTTGTCATACTTCTCGCGGTCTGGGTCGCCCTCATGGCGGCGCAGGAGCGCTCACTCCCCTGGCTGCTCCTCTCGGTTGTTCTCATCGGGATCGGGTTCAACATCAAGATGATCCAATCCTTCATCGTGGTGCCTGCCATTCTCACGGTTTATTTCCTGGGCACGATTGCCTTCCCCTTCAAGAAGCGGATCCTTCACCTTTTAATCGCGGTCCTTGTTCTTCTCGCTGTCTCTCTGTCGTGGGCAGTCGCTGTCGATATGATCCCTGCAAATCAGAGACCCTACATCGGTGGTAGCGGAGATAACACAGTACTCGGTCTCATTGTCAACTACAACGGCCTCGAACGCTTGGAAAGCAATCAATCATCCGGAAATGTCGGCTACGGTGTCGGAACACCGGGCATCACCCGTCTTTTCGGAAAAGGGCTCGCCGGCCAGTTCTCGTGGCTCCTCCCCCTTGCTCTAATCGGCCTTCTCGCCGTAAGGCAAAAACCGGCTTCTCTCAACTTTAAAGAGATTGATTGCCAAAGGATGGCAAGCGAGGGGAGATTCACCATTGTCGCGCTGCTGCTCTGGCTCGTGCCGGCTCTCTTATATTTCAGTTTTACAACCGGATTCTGGCAAATCTACTATATCGCAACCATTGCACCACCTCTAGCAGGTCTTGTCGGCATTGGAGCCGTGGCAATGTATCGTGAGTATCCAAACGGGGGATGGAGGGGTTGGCTTCTCATTATGGCAATTCTCGCAACCGGGCTCCTCCAAGCACTTTTTCTCTCGTATGACGCTGAATGGTCCGGTCTCCTGACCCCGCTCGTCTTGCTCGGGAGCATTGGGTGTGCAGGGATGCTTACAATTATGAAGGCGCAGAAATATGCATCCAGAAGGAAGAGTCAGAAATATCTCATTATTATTGCGCTTGCGATTCTTTTCATCGCCCCCTTTGTATGGTCATGTACACCTATGATATATGGAGCCGGGAATATTCTTCAGCCCACCGCGGGTCCCCCAAATCCCCGAATGAGCAGCGGGATGGCGCCAGGAACAAAAAGCATATCGGGTCTAAGTGAATATTCGAGCACTCAGCTTAAGGAATACCTGCTCACCCATAAAACAAATGAATCATGGATTCTGGCCGTCCCAAGTGCTGATTATGGAGCCAACCTGATTATAGAAACCGGAAGACCGGTCATGTCTCTTGGGGGATACTTTGGAACCGACCACATCCTGACGGTGCCAGCTCTCGTGACCCTGATCAAAGAGGGCAAAGTCCGGTTCTTTCTCCCGTGGCGAATGGGGGGTCCTGCCGGAAGGATGAGCCCTGGCAGCAGCGATATCTTCCGCTGGGTGAGCGCCCACTGCACTGCCCTGAACCTGAACAATGGCAACGAAACCGTAGTGAACTGGACCAGCAGTACGACATCCCTTTTTGATTGTGCCAAGGCTGCAAGCCCTGAGTAAATTTCTGAATTACAAAATCTGATAATGGGGACATAGCCGGGGATAAAATCCAGACCCGTATTTTTCCTTTTTTACACTTGTATCCATGATGGGTAATTTAGCTCTGACCTTCAGCGTCCTCTATCTTACTGTAGAAAGCTGCTTTATCAATTGCCGTCTCGGAAGGATTTTTCATCATTATCGCATCTTTCTGGTACTATTTTGGCAAGTGCATCATACCATTCTGCTTGGTAAACGGGAGCTAAACAACGATTCCTTGAAAAATGCATACCATGATGATCGTATTGTTTCCGATGCGTCTGCCGCAAGGGCTAAATAATTTACATCTTTAAAATCCTCATATCATCCTCCAACTTATCAGAACTGAAAAATTCTGTAAATCGTAAAAATTGTTTATTAAATCAACTTTTCGAGTCCATCCTGAGATTATGTCACAGCAGGCATTCCCAGAAGTACGATAATCTCCTAGCATCAAAAGGAGGAAACTGAATCCAAAAAGGTAACCAATCAGGGCACTTTTTTTATAATTCATGGAGAATCGCGGAATATTGTATAAGAGGAATGGCCAGAACTAAAAGGGCCATCTCGTCCTTTTTCCATATCATAACCTTAATAGTCCTCTGTGGCATACGGGAGGCTAAAGAGGAAAGGGGATGGGGGACTCGGAAACACCGGTGCAGGAAACCGTTCAGGAGCATGTGCCCACGCCCGAAGAGCTTGCTGCTGCCGAAGAGGCTCGCAAGGAACGGGTCAAAAGAGAGATCGATCTCCTGAAAAGCAAATACCTCCATTACCGCTGGAGAGCGGCAGAATCTCTGGGAAGGGAACGGAATCCCGTTGCTGTCGAGCCGCTGATTGCTGCACTGAAGGACCCCTATGTCGATGTCAGCTGGCTTGCTGCGAAATCCTTGGGAGAAATCGGGGATTCGAGGGCCGTGGAGCCGCTCCTTGCCGTCCTCACCTCAGGTGAGAAATGGCTCCGCACCGGTGCTGCGTGGGGACTGGGAAAACTCCGGGATCCACGGGCAGTCGATCCGCTTATCCTTCTGCTGAAAGATCCCAAGAGAGGGGTGCGGAAAACAGCTGCGCAGGCACTTGGCATGATCGGCGACCCGCGTGCGGTACCTGCACTCACCGAAGCTCTCAATGACCCTGATGCCGGTGTCCGCACAGCGGCGCAGGATGCACTCAGCATTCTCACTGGAATAAAAATAAAAAATGCACCGGCAACGCAGGAACAAAAACCGCAATAACATGATGCGATGGCAGAAATTTTGATGATTCGTGTCGCTTTTTGTCATCTCATGGCATTAACCGCATGTCATCTGCCGAATTTACGACGATTTCTTTCTTGCCCCGAAATGTCTCGACGGTACCGTACAGGGAAATATTTGCTCCCTTTGTAAACGAAAGGTCACCGGCAACCTGCGCCGGAATAAAAACCATTGAACTATCAATTTCAAGGAGGATATGGCCGCCATTTTCAAGAATGGTTATCTTGTCGATATCTCCCTGCACCATGACAAGTTCGCCATCAACAGACCGATTCGAATACGCCGTGGCAAATGGCTCTTTCCCGATCGATATGAGCAAAAGGTAGCACATGATAACGCTGATCGTTACGGCAACCAATAACAGGATGGCCACCCGCTCCTGATGCACGAACATGGATGGATATTGAAATTTCTGCTTTAAATTACCGACAGATTGATATGTTAACACTGTTAACAGTATTATCATGTATCAACAGGCATTACCCCCATCCTCAAGGACCGTGCTGGAGATTCTGGGCACTGGTGGTGCCATGACCCATAAGGATCTTGTACAAAAAAGCCGGCTTGCGCCCCGAACTGTCCGGTACGCGCTGAAAAAGCTCAAGGAACGCCATCTTATTATCGAGAAGTTCAACTTCCGTGATGCACGGCAGATTATATACCAGAACCGGCCTGTCACCACTTCCGAGTCCCAGCCTGCAGTCGTATGACCAGACATACGTGCACACTCATGCACTGCGACACGATGGTCAGGAATCTCCTGCCACCGATGAGAGCAGAGATGGTATTCAGGCTGGTTAATAAGGAGGGTATCAGCCAGAGCGATGCTGCCAAAAAGCTCGGAGTCACAAGAGCAGCGGTATCACAGTATATGAGTAAAAAGCGTGGCACTTCAGCGATAGAACTGTCATCTGAACTGGATGCAATCATAGACCGCTGGGCACTTGCTGTCGTTACCGGTGTGAGTGATATCAACCTCTGCGATGTATGCCAGTGTGCGATGAGAAAATATTGAAATGTCTTATCGTATTTATTCCTTCACGATTTTTAGTATTACACCCTGTTTCGTCACGAAATAACGGTTTTTCCTTGCCTGTGTGGATGGGAAAACTCACTCAACAACAGCATTTTCATTGGATATGTCGCCGGTAGTAGAACCCGATTAACAGGCAGATGACAATAATGACCGCTACTATTTTCAGGAAGTCAGTCTGCTGGTATGGAGAATGGACGGCCGGCGCCCAATCATCGTCAAAAACCGCACGGAAATACTGAGCCACTCCGGGATGTTCGATGATGGCACCAGCCTCGCGGTTGAAATTGGGTGAGTTGCTGTTCCAGTTGATACTGCTTACCAGCACGAAAAGATCATCGACAATCACGCCCTTGTTATGGATCTTTTCAAAATTACCTGCCGAAAGATCTGCACACCGGGCTTCCAGCGGCAGATGTTCAGTGGCAGCTATCCGGTTAATCAGGGTGGCCATTTCATCATTGTCCGCCTCGTCTTCGACATTGTACCAATAGGAGTCGAGGAGCACCTGAACCTTGACACCGCGTCGGGAAGCATTGATTGCCGCAGCGAGATAGGGGTTCAGGGTCGTTGTAGTTTCATTGGTGATGTATGCCTGCTCGATCTCGATATTCGTCATCGCGGAATTCAAAAGCTCGGTTATCTGCCTGCTGGTATCAGGAGCGATGACCGGTGTCACGGTCGCGTTATAAAAAGTTGCTGGGGTAAATTTGACCTCGTAGGATGTGGAGGGAAACGGTTCCACTGTACCGTTTGCGCCATATAGCGGCTGGATCGCATACCCGGTTATGTCCGTGCGATAAACCGTGCTAAAATATCCGGCAAGTGCCGGATTTTCCATATAAACACCCCAACCACGATTTCCTGATATCCCTGCCGGAGGAAACCCGCTCTGTTTGAAGTTCTCGCTGGTCAGCAGGACTGCCCAGTCGTCGACAACCACATATTTTGCATGGTCAAACCGGTACGGTGCATGCCCACCGGTGGGTGCTGCCATCTCCCACACCGGAATGCCGCTCTGGTTTATCTGCCAGATCATTGTCTTTTCTTCCGGGCTGATCCCTCCCACCGGCCCCCCTTCCACCAGCACGTCGACATCCACACCCCGCTGCTTTGCCCCGATCAGGGCCGCGGAGATGCTGGTGCTGGAAAATTCGTATACATTGACCAGCAATGTACTTTGTGCCCATTCCACGGCAGAGAAGAAAACTTCAGAAGAGCAGTCCGGGGATACGAAGGTGGTGACGGTGACATCCCTGAATGTGGCGGGTTGCAGCCGCGACTGCCCGAGGAGGAGCGGGCGGGGATCCCATACCCCGTTTTCAAGAAAATGGACCTGACCTTCACGGGGATGGACGTCTACAGGCCACGAAATTTCCTGTATCAGTTTTCCGTTATCGTACAGCATCAGGGAGTCCCGTGCATTGGCCATGCGCAGTAACCGGCTGTTGATCACATTTGGGACTTCCGGTGAATAGTCCTGCCATTCAAAATCAGGGAGTCGTCCATGGGTCTGTTCAAATGCGCGGGAATTCCGGGCGACTGTGATCGATCCATTGACGGAGGTGCCCGGAGGAAAGTGAAAACCTCCGTTGCTGTCGGATATCGAGATGCCGTCCAGTGTGCCGTGACCCGAAAGCACCAGGTACTCATCCGCATCGTCGAAAAGATACGGATCCGGGCAGAATTCTACGATCTGCACGGCCTCGCATGGGACAATACAAAGGCAGAGAAAGAGAACTGCAGAGACCAAGCGCATGAAAACCGTATCTCCATTCCTCTTTTATAATGTGACGATATAATGTTGGGAGAGTAATGAGGCGAAAAAAAACACCTGCCGGAGGCTGACTGTTCCCTTCCGATCGTAGTAAAGATTGGCGGGAGCCTCCAGCACTATGGCAACGAGATCATTTCTGTGCTGCGGGCCAGCCCGCGTCCCTTGCTTATCGTGCCGGGCGGCGGGGTTTTTGCCGACACCGTGAGACAATTGGTGGTTAACGATGATGCTGCGCACTGGATGGCAATTGCGGCTATGGACCAGTAGGGTGGATGCTTGCATCGTGTGGAATCGGCATAACCGATCTGCTTGAGATCCCTGTCCATCCTGGTATCCTTCTGCCCTACCGTGTCATGCGCGAGCAGGACCCATTGCCGCATTCATGGGATGTAACTTCAGACACAATTGCTGCGTGGGTCGCCAAAACGCTCGGTACAAATCTTCTCGTGCTCAAGTCTGTAGAGGGTATCTCCCGCAATGGTGTTATTCTGACCACGATCAGTGAGCCCGTGGTCTCGGATGTGGTCGATCCCTGTTTCATCCGGTTTGTGCTGAAAAACCGTGTCCAGGCAGACCTCATTAATGGAACAGACACGGAAAGGATACAGAAATGGCTGGATAGCGAGCCGGTTCCGGGAACAGTCATTGGTGCAACCTTTTAATGGTTCTAAGAGAGATATTATAGGAATCCCCATAAGGAGCGATACAATGTCAGATAAAAAGTGTACGTCCTGCAATGCCCCGCTTGCAGAAGAGGGCGCAACCGTTTTCGGGTGCCCCGCGTGCGGTGTCGAGATCAACCGTTGCTACCGGTGCCGGGAACAGAGTATTCCCTATCTCTGCCCGAAATGCGGATTCGGGGGACCATAACGCATGGGCAGTGTTGCGGTGATTGTCAGGGTGATGCCGGAGTCTCCGGAAGTTGATCTTGAACAACTTAAACTTGCACTTAAGAAAAAACTTCCCGGTATCCAAGATATCAGGGAAGAGCCGATCGGTTTCGGATTGAAAGCGCTCAAGCTTGCTGCAATCGTCAACGATGCCGGTGGAGAGACTGATGCTATCGAGCACTCGCTCGGTCAGGTTGCCGGTGTTGAGCGGGCAGAAATTGTTGAAGTAACGCTGACCTGAACAAGATTTGTTGGCTTTTTTATACCGGGATTATCTTTCTCTTTCGAGTTCGTTAAAAATCTGCTGCGTACTTGTGCGGATCTTTTCGACCGATGCCTGGTACGCGATCACTTCTGATTCATCGATCCTGATTGTGACCGGGAATGCACCGTTATGGTTAATCCGAGCAGGGACACCGATGCAGACATCGCCGATGCCGTGGACTTCGCTTTTAACATAGGCAGAAACAGTCAGGATGCGATTTTCATCCCCGAGAACAGTTTTTACCAGTGATGCGATTGCTTCCCCGGGCCCATATACCGTTGAACCTTTGTTTCTGATGATCGATTCCCCGCTGCTCTTTACGGTCTCAATAAACTCGTTCACTGGCAGATGGGCGAATGCCGGGAGACGGGAGATCTTGATCCCGCCAATGGTTGTGGCGGACCAGAGCGGCACCATGCTATCACCATGTTCCCCGATAATCCGGGTATGTACCTCACTGACATGGACTTTGAAGTAGGTGGCGATAAGCGATTTCAGGCGCATCGAATCAAGGTGGGTTCCGAGTCCGAATACCTGGTTTGGCTTCATCCTTGAATATTTCAGGGCTACACAGGTCATCAGATCTACAGGATTTGTCACAACGATAATTTTTGTGTCGGGAGCAACTGTGCCGATGGTCTGTGCAAGGGGTGCGACGATCCGGGCGTTTCCAAGTGCAAGATCAAGCCGATCCTGCCCGGGTGTGCGGGGGTTGCCGGCAGTGACAACCACGACATCCGATCCTGCAGTGTCTGCAAGACTTGTTGTCCAGCTGATCCTGATATCGGTACCCCTGGCTGCAAAGGAATCGATAAAATCCTGGACAATCCCTTTCAGGAGGGATTCCCGTCCTTCCCTGCCATACAGGAGGATTTCGTTGACATAGGGGCTTGAAGAGATCGCGTATGCGGCAAACATACCGACATTACCGGTTGCACCGATGATGGTGACTTTTGACATGGTATCATCAGTGGGGACGTGTTATCGGTTGACTGTACGTTACTGCTTTTGTCAGAGTGCCCATCCTCCGCCCCGTTACCCCATGGGCGCCGGATGTCTATGGTAAGTCTGCTCCCTTCCGGGCCTGAACCGGTCCCCATAGCAGCAGGTCGCCATCCCCTCCGGAATTTTGATTCCTGTCCATCGACCTCATGGGACGAGGTTTCTTCGTCAGAACACACGGGCTCCGGCAGGCCGTTGCAGCCTTCGTCAAACTTCGCCCCCTGCGTACCGACGGTTTCAGGTTACAGGTGACGCCGAACCACCCGGGCTAGTCCCCATATACCTTTGTCTGCCGGCCAATAAATGCTTTTAATACCGGCTCTGGCATCTCTCTCTTTTCGCTCCCGTCAGATTATGGAATGAACACGTCTCCGCCGATACGCTCCTGCCAGTCATGGATGATGGCCGCCACTGCTTCCCGGTTATTTTTATCGAATATATCGAGCACCGCCACCGGTTTTATATCTTTAGGGATCACCCGGTCTAATTTCTGAAAATCACCCTGATATACATCGATAACCTGCTCACCTTCAGTTTCCGCAATCCTGATAGGATCCCTGCTGACCGGATGCCGAGCCATGTCCTCAAACTGCTCAAAAATCCTGACCTTGTCCAGCTTCAGGTAGTCACGGTTCACCTCAAGATTGAATGCAGACCAGAAGGCCGAGGCATACCAGGCATCATTCATGATCACGTGAGGCACTCCAAGACAGGCAGCGGCAAGGCCAAGGGTCCCGGCTCCGGAGCACGCGTCCACGAAGAACGGCACTGGCGGTTTCCCGATGTGTTGGATAACAGCGTCCAGTTTGGGATATCCCCCGCGGGGAAATTCGATATGGATGAGAGATTGCTGTTTGTAAAGAACGAGCGGCCCGGTTACGAGCGGGTAGATATCGGCCCGTACATCGCAACCGGCAAGGAGTTCATAGACCCGCGGCACGGTATTCAGGTCATGGGTGGCAAGTCCCGGAATGAAATTTCCGGTCTTGACCACCCCGCGTACTTCGGGAACCTCAGCAAACATGCGAGTGGCTGCTTTTTTTGAGACCCGCGGTGACATCAGGACAAGGGACTTCTCCGGCAGGAAAGGAGGTTTATCCATTGCAAAACCGGGATGCACCAGAGGGGATCCAACAGCATGGAGAGGATCCGTGGCAACAAGATCTCCCTCTTCCTGCATGATCACATACATATGGGCGAACACTTCGTCGATAAACCGTTTCCCGCAGGAGCAGGGTTCTGCGTATGATGAATCCGATAAGGGTGCCCGTTTGTCAATATAACGGACGCTGCAATCATCGCATGGTAAAAAAATAGTGGGAAGCGTTGCGAGGATGTCTTTTGCTGACCGGACGCAGTCCATCTCGCATACCGGACATTTCATAGTCCTCCCTAAGATTTGGGAGATTAGATACTTTACCAATTGTTGTAAGAGAAGAACGCGGGAGATAAGAGAAGAAAAATAGGTGAGAAAAATAGGTGAAAAAGGTGAAAAAACGTATCTGAAATGGGCCTGATGCGATTCGAACGCATGACCGCCCGGTTATGAGCCGGGCGCTCTAACCGGACTGAGCTACAGGCCCAAAAGCGCCGCCAACAGGACTCGAACCTGTGACATGCTGGTTAACAGCCAGCCACTCTACCAACTGAGTTATGGCGGCATAGTTTCTGCGCCTTATTAGATTCTTTTTGAGGCTTTTTAAAGGTAACTAAGGGACCGACGATACTACAGAAAGCCCGGACGAGAATGCAGGAGATTAGCGCGATCACTTGATCGATATACCAGGATCAGGATTTTTCATCGCATTCAGGAGCAGGATGATATCATCAAGATCTTCATTCAGGTGTGCAAACAGCTCCCGTGTTCGTTCGGTTGCCACCGCACCGTCCGATGAGGCGCGGATATAGCCAATCTGTTCCAGTACATGAAGGGAGTACCGTATACGGTGGGAAGGTAGATCGAGAAGTTCGGCAAGTTTCATAATACCAATAGGCTGGTGCTCTGAAACCGCCCTCGCCACATCAATATGACGGCTCAACAGCTCAATCTCGTCTTTCATTTTCTTGAGCATGGTTCGTATATGTACGCTCTGTTCTGTGTACTTTCACTGTTACCTCAATGTTCATCAAGCCATCCTTTTGTCGAGCGGTACCTCTTTGTGAAATTCCATGACAAAATAATAGCAAGGATCAGTGTACCGATACCAAGAGGTATCCGAAAGGGGATCCATACAAAAAATAATGCAAGGAACGACATGACGAAGAGCAGGATAATGATATTGAGCTGGACTGCCAGCCCGTAAAATTTCCATTTGAACTGGTTTTTAGCAGTTTCGTCCATTCCTCGTACATCAGCTTCGGAATAAAAGTACTTGACGTTTCAGCGCACAAACGTATATGTCATGGATTCGCTGGACGCAGCATTGGAAAAAAGTGGCGCTGACGCTTTTGTGCTCTACGCTTCTTCGGATGACCCCGATATGCGCTATCTCACCAGTATCGTGATGCACGACCCGTTCGTTTTTATCAAAAGGCTCCGGCAGCCCGGAATCATCATCGTCTCCCAGATGGAGTACGAACGCGCCTGCCGCGAATCGACGGCGGCCGTGATGACCCGGACGCAGGCAGGCCTCCCGGATATCTTAAAGAGAGAGAAAAACCCCAAACGGGCAACCGCACAGATGATCGCCGGCCAAACCGGAAAAACGATTCTGGTCTCCCCCCGTTTCCCTGCCGCCCTCCTGCGGGAACTGGAAGAGGAGGCCACGCGCGTCATCGTCGATGATGGCACGGTGGAGCGGATACGGGCAAAAAAGAGCCGGGTTGAGATCCGGCTGTTAAAAAAAGTACAGAAAAATACGGAGAACGCGATGGCACTCGGGGTCTCTCTCATCCGCGATGCAAAAGTGAGAAAAGAAGTCCTGTATCACGGCGGTGTACCACTCACCTCGGAATCGGTTAGGACCGCGATACACAAGCATCTCATGGACCATGGCTGCCGTGCGGTAGAGACGATCGTCTCCTGCGGAAATGATACCGCGCTTCCGCATATCATCGGGAGCGGCCCCCTCCGGGCACACCAGCCGATTGTGATCGATATGTTCCCGCAGGATGAAATGACGGGATATTTTGCCGATATGACGCGGACCGTTTCAAAGGGAGCGCCGGACCGCCAGATCATTGATATGTATGCAGCGGTTAAGGATGCCCAGAAGCTGGGAAGTTCCCGGGTAAAACCCGGTGTCACTGGTGCAGATGTCCACCAGTCAGTAGTCGATTATTTTAAGGATCATGGGTATGAGAGCAACAGCCGTGGCTTCATCCATAACCTTGGCCATGGTGTCGGCCTGCAGGTCCACGAACTGCCGACCATTGGTCCGGCCGGTGAGGCATTGAAGTCCGGCCATGTCATAACAGTTGAACCGGGTCTCTATTATCCCGGTATCGGTGGCGTGAGGCTGGAGGACATGGGGGCCGTCACTGCATCAGGATTTGCTGACTTCACCCGGTTCCAAGAGGAACTGATTGTATGAAGGATGAAGTCCTTGAAAATTATCGTTCTGCCGGCGATATTGCAAAAAAAATTCTTCATGAAGGTGCGCAGAGTGTCCGGATTGGTGGATCATACCGGGAACTGGTCGAATTCGTGGAGAATCGCGTACAGGAAGAAGGCGCAAATCTGGCTTTCCCGCTGAACGTCTCGCTCAATGAGGATGCTGCCCACGACACGGCATCAGTCGGAGATGAACGGGTATTCTCAAAAGGTGATGTCGTCAAGCTCGACCTTGGGGTCCATATCGGGGGCTATATCGCCGATACGGCGACAACAGTCGATTTGGGTTCAAACACTCTGTTACTTAATGCGTCCCGCGAGGCTCTGGAGGCAGCAATCCGGAGCGTCAGGCCCGGTGTCACCGCAGGTCAGCTGGGAGGCGCCATCCAGCATCAGATTGAGGAACGCGGATACCGTCCGATCGCCAACCTTACCGGGCATGGGCTCGACCAGTTCGTGATCCACAAGACCCCGACCATCCCCAATGTCAGGATAAATGGCGGCGCGGTGATCACTGAAGGATTGGTTTTTGCAATCGAGCCGTTCGCGAGTACCGGCAGCGGGCATGTCGGGGAGAAAATACGGGTTGAGATCTTCTCGCAGGTCGCCGCAAAACCGGTCCGGATCCCCGCGGCACGGGCAATCCTTGAAATCGTGAAAGATCGTCGCGGACTTCCTTTTGCCCGTCGCTGGCTCCGGGACGGGAAGATGGATCTGGTTCTCGCCGGTCTCGTGCGGGCAGAGGTACTCCATGGGTACCCGGTCCTTTCCGATACAGCAGGCTCGCTCGTTTCCCAGCACGAGCATACGATTATCGTCACGGAGGATGGCTGCACCGTGACAACCCGCTGAGATAGGTATAAGGATGTCAGTGAGAAATATTAAAAGTTACAGCTATGTCTGGAGATCCGGAAAGCCTTCGTATCATGGAGATCCTTCTGACCGCTGAAATTTTTAACCATAATCCGCAGCTCGATATCAATGACCTTTCACCGGCATGCCGCGAGATATTCTGTTCCGGAGAACAAAGAACCCTGAAACGCCCTGTCTATGTGAGCGAAGGCCTGATCAAACGCCAGCTGAATATTGCTGACGCGCACCAGAAGGTTTCTGATAACCCGTTTGTGATATACGAAGATTTTGGGCAGCGTCTTCGTTTAACCACGATCAAGCCGGCAGCGGACTGGTTCCTCAAAGAGGGGGGGAAATCGCTGATCAATAATAATCCCGCCCTCGCATTCTTCTTTGAGTCGTACAATAACAGCGACGTCTCCTACGATTCGGTCCGCCGGGCAAATCCCCCCTATGAGGACACAAAAACCAGTCTCGATGCAAAGATTTCCCGTCTGCTGGGCGAGGACGAAAAACTGCGGGGGGCACTTGATCTTGTCATCGTCAGCGCACCGGATGAAGTGGAGCAGAAAATGGAGGATCTTATTTGTACGTCGGAACAGACCGCCATCATCGAAAAGATCCATCATGCCCTGCACCACCGCGACCTGCTGCACCGCCATCGGATCTACGAAGTGGGAAAGCTCCTGTTTGTGGGTCCTCCGGGTACCGGGAAAACATCCCTTGCACTCGCCCTGTCCCATTCCCTGCACATGCCGGTTCTTGAGGTGCGGCTCTCGATGGTTACGTCCCAATATCTCGGAGAAACTTCGAAAAATATCGACAGGATCTTCGATCTTGCGAAGAGGCTTTCACCCTCCATTCTGTTTATCGATGAGTTTGACTTTGTCGCAAAAAGCCGGGTTACCGATGACCACGGCGCGATGAAGCGTGCGGTAAATTCGCTCCTGAAAAACATCGACCGGATAAGCCTGATCAGAGATGGCGTGCTCCTGATCGGGGCAACCAATCACCCGCAGCTGCTGGATGAGGCTGCATGGAGGCGTTTTGACGAGGTGATCGAGTTTTCGCTTCCCGGAGAAGAGATGCGCAGGGAGATCATCAGGAGCGTCACTTCTTCGCTGGACTGCCATTTCGATATACAGGAACTGGCTGCACAGACCGAAGGTTTTTCCGGGGCCGACCTCCGCCTGATGGTAAAAGAGGCTCTTCTTTCAGCGCTGGTCGATAAACGGGAATCCATCGGGAGACAGGATATAGAGAAGGGGATCAGCATGGTCAGGAATCGGGAAGCGATCCGGCACCTGAACTGGTTATAGAATGAAATTCACATTGCTGGGAACCGGGGACGCGATCGGGACACCCAAGGTGGGATGCGACTGCCCCCAGTGTGAGCATGCAAAAAAGACCGGCGAGGGTCGTCTCCGGACATCGCTCCTGCTGGAGAATGAATCCCACCACATCCTCGTCGATTCATCTCCTGATCTCCGGCAGCAGCTGCTCCGCAACGGATCGCCGCACATCGATGCAGTCATCTGGACGCACGGGCATTACGATCACTTTATGGGGTTTGGCGAATTTTACCGGGTTCAGCATATCCCCCCGGTTTACGCGGCTGAACCGGTATTGAAGTATTGCGGTGAATTCTTCCGGTTCCTATCCTTTGACAGGATCGCGGTGCAGCCGTACCAGTCGTTTGACCTGTTCGGGATCTCGGTAACGCCACTTCTGGTCAGGCACCCACCGGCATACACGTGCGGATTCGTGTTTGAATCGGATGGCAAGCGTGTTGGGTTCACCTCTGATACCAACAGTAACATTCCGGCAGAAAGCCTCGCGCTCCTCAGGGATCTCGATCTCCTGCTCATCGATGCCCTCGTACCTTCTCATATGACGATTACCAAACATATGAACTATCTCGATGCATGCACCCTTGCAGACCGGCTCACTCCGAAAGAGTACCGGTGCATCCATATCAGCCATGTCATGCCATGGGAGTACCCCCACCTTGCACGTGACGGCGACGTGTTTGATTTTGCCCGTAACTGTCGTGCCCTATCATCTGCAGAATGACCGACGCTGCAAGTCATATGTGTCACAGCTACCCATACTTTAATAGTTAACAGGTGCCCAAAGATAGGTGCATGATTGTAAAAGTGCTCGAGCTCGAAAAAGACAAGGCACGCTTGATCCTCAAGGGGGAGGGTCATACGTTCATGAATACTCTTGTCGAAGAACTCCTGACCGATCCTGATGTGGACATCGCAAAATATACCATCGAGTTCCAGTTTTCTGATCCGGAATTGCTCGTGACGACAAAAAACAAGAAAAACCCCCTGACCCTGATAAAGAAGGCCTGCAAGCGTATATCCGGAAACTGCGACAGCCTTCTTAAAGCACTGGCAAAACAAAAATAATCCAATTTTTGATATATTTCTTACCAAAAAGAGAAGTGAGCTGGATCGTATCCGGTATTCCTATTCTGCCCGCTCGGTAAAAACGATCGAACCAGATATGCGGGAGATCCGGATCTTCACGCTCTGGCCCGGTTTTGCATTGGCCACGTACATGATGTAGCGCCCCATCTTCACTACGCCATCCCCGCGTTTGGAGAGGGACTGGATCTCGACATCCATGACCTGCCCCTCTTCGAGATTTTCCGAGACCGGTTCGCTGCGCACCTTTCGTTTCCTGACCGGCCGGTGCCCGCCGCACGCATCACAGCGGAGGAGGAGTACCCGGTCGTCCTTGACAAGCCGGGTATCCGGTTTGCCGCATTCCGAGCAGATCACGTAATCGTCAACATAACTCTTGATGATCATCCGGATCAGCGAGATCTCGAACTTGCCGTTAAAAATTGCACGGTTCCCATCGATCTTCCCGGAGGTTCCCAGCTCCCCAAGGATAAATTTCATGAGGTGATCCTTATCCCGGCGGATCTTGTCCGCGATCTCGGAAAAATTCTCGAGAACCGTTGTCTTGCCTTCGATGTAGGCCTTAGCCTCAGGGACAATAAAACGCTCGGAGGATTCGCTCTTTTCCGAGATATTGGAATATGCTTTTTTTAGGAGATCTTCATAAGAGTCCGTCATACTTGTATACTATAAAGGTGGAACCGGGGCAAAATACTTTCCCGGAACCACCCAGTATGCCGGCGGGAACTGCAAGGGATTTCAGTCTCGTGAAGTCATCTGCGGGTGATCACCCGAGGTGGCTGGTAATCTTGTTGGGGATCTGAACAAAACTGAACGATATTATGACGGGCTCTGTTGGTGTTTATGATATACTGCTTTCCACCAGAAATTATCGGACTTTTCGTACCCTATAAAAAGGGAAAACTTCGATTACCTCGACCCCATAAAAAAGGCAGGCTTCGTGCGTATCAAACAAACAAAAGAGGTTAAGCATCGATGGCTTGCAGTTGGTGTGCTGAACTTATGTGGTGTGATGTTGTTCTGGGGACCTCCTGACACGATGCGTTGTCTGTAAGCCGGATCAGGACACCTTATCACCAGAACACCTGTTCGATATTATTTTCTCCATCCCGGCAAACCGGTACCCATGGCTTCTTTCGTTCACCGTATAGAAGTTCACTACACTAAGGACCCCCGGCTGCAGACCCGGAGGGACCGGGTACGCTCTCTCGGCTTTCCCGTCGATGATATCCAGCTCGCGGAGGTGTATACGGTAGTCACGACCCGAAGGGACTTCACCCGCGACGATCTGATCCGGATAGGAAACCAGCTGATCAACCCGGTTGTCCAGGAGTTCACGGTGGACGAAGCGACAAGGCTCCTGTTCGATCACGCAATTGAGGTTGGATTTCTCCCGGGCGTAACCGATAACGTAGGAACCACGGCACAGCAGACCATCGAGGATTACTTCTCGGAGAAATTCTGTGAGGGCGAGGCAGTCTACAGCTCGCAGCTCTATTTTGTCCGGGGGAATCTCTCCCCGAATGATGTGCAGAGACTTGCGACGACACTGGCAAACCCTCTCGTCAACCGGGTGCATGTGAAAGGCCGACAGGAGTATGGAGAGAAAGGGATGGACCGGGTCGTGCCGGTGGTCCAGCTGCATGAGCTAGCAACGGCAGAGACCGTTGACCTCGAGCTTGACGACAGGGAGCTCGCTCGCCTTGGGAAAGAGGGTATAAGGGATCCGCAGACAAAGCAGCGGAGGGGACCACTCGCGCTCGATCTCGCACAGCTGCACACAATCCGGGACTATTTCCGGAAGGTGGGCCGGCTACCGACTGACGTCGAGATCGAATCGCTCGCCCAGACATGGAGTGAGCACTGTAAGCACACGATATTTGCCTCCGCGATGGACGATGACATCCCTAACGGGCTCTACAAGAGCTGCATCCAGGCAGCAACAAACGAGATCCGAACAGAGAAAGGGGACAATGACATCTGCGTCTCGGTCTTCTCGGACAACTCCGGCGCGATCATCTTCGATGACGAGTACATCGTGACCCACAAGGTCGAGACCCACAACTCCCCCTCGGCTCTCGACCCATTTGGCGGGGCGTTGACGGGAATTGTCGGGGTGAACCGGGATACGATCGGGTTTGGCCTCGGGGCGAAGCCCTGCATCAATGTTTATGGCTATTGCGTTGGCGACCCGGGATCGGACCCGGCGCTCTTCCGCGGGAAGAACCGGACGAACCCGGTGCTTGCCCCCCGCCAGATCCTCGATGGGGTCGTCCAGGGTGTGGGCGTTGGTGGCAACTGCTCCGGCATCCCGACGCCGCAGGGTTTCTGCTATTTTAACGACCGGTACTCCGGAAAACCTCTTGTCTTTGCCGGCACAGTCGGCGTGATGCCCAGGGCAGCAGGCAGGAAGAACCTTGCCGGGAAGCGGGCGGAGGCAGGGGACCTCATCGTGATGGTTGGCGGCCGGGTCGGAAAAGACGGGATCCACGGCGCCACATTCTCTTCGGAGGCACTGGATCCGGCAAGCCCGGTCACGGCGGTCCAGATTGGCGATCCGATCACCCAGAAGAAGTTCTCCGATGTCATCGTCAAGGAGGCACGGGACCGCGGGCTTTACCGAAGTATTACGGACAATGGTGCGGGGGGTCTCTCCTGTTCGGTGGCCGAAATGGCGAAGGAATGCAATGGCTGCCATGTCCATCTCGACCAGGTGCCCCTCAAGTACCCCGGTATGGCTCCATGGGAGGTCTGGATCTCCGAATCGCAGGAGCGGATGACGCTTGCGGTACCGCCGGACCGATGCGCGGAGTTCATGGATCTGATGCAGCGCCGCGATGTGGAGGCGACCGTGATCGGCACCTTTACGGATTCCGGCCGGTGCGTGGTGGACTGCCGGGGGCAGACAGTGATGAACATCGAGCTCTCGTTCCTGCACGACGGCCTGCCGAAGAAACATCTCATCACGACCTACACCCAGAAGACATTCCCGGAGCCGGATACCCCCTGCCCGGAACGCCTCGATGCCACGCTTCTTGCCATGCTGAAGCGGAAGAACATCTGCTCAAAAGAGTTCATCTCAATCCAGTACGACCACACGGTGCAGGGCGGCTGCGTTCTTGGGCCGGTACAGGGAAAGGGCCGGGTGCAGGCCGCGGCCACGCTGACCAAGGTCGTTTTCGGCTCGAAGAAGGGTGTCGGACTCTCGCAGGCACTCCTTCCCTCCTATTCGGAGATCAACCCCTACCGGATGGCCTGCGCCGGAATCGATACCGCGATCCGGGGGCTTGTCGCACTTGGCATCCATCCCGCTGCGATCGCGATCCTCGATAATTTCTGCTGGTGCTCCTCAGACGAACCCGAACGCCTTGGGCAGCTGAAGCGGGCGGTATTCGGTTGCTACGACACTGCGAAGGCATTCGGGACTCCATTCATATCAGGGAAGGACAGTATGTTCAACGACTTTTCCGGATTCGATGAGGAGGACCGCCCGGTCAAGGTGTCTGTTCCGCCAACCCTGCTGATCTCCTCAATCGGGATCCACGAAGACGTCTCCAAAGCGGTCTCGATGGATGCCAAGCTTCCGGGGGACCTTGTCTACGTTATCGGAGAGACGGCGGAGGAACTGGGAGGATCGGAATACTTCGCCCACCTGGGCTATGCAGGAAACACTGTGCCGGCCCTCGACGCCCCCGTTGCACGGGCACGCTACGTGAAGCTCGCCGATGCGATCGCCAGAGATCTTCTGGTGTCCGCGTTCCCGGTCAGCTATGGGGGCGTTGGTGTCGCCCTCGCCAAGATCGCTATCGCCGGGAGGCTCGGGATGGATCTCACCATCCCGGCGGTGATGCGCCCCGATTATTTCCTCTTCTCGGAGTCGCTCGGCCGGTTCGTGGTCACTATCGATCCAGCCAATAAGCGGGCGTTCGAACGCGCCATCGGCCCTGATGCCCACCTTCTCGGCCGCACTGGCGGTACCCGCATAACTATCACTGGGGCGAACCTTCTTGCGAATATCGGTATTGATGGACTTGAGAGCGCCTATAAAGCGCCATTCAGGGGGTACTAACATCATGGCTGGTGTACGCAGGATTAAAAAATCGCCGGCTGCCAGAACATCATATGTCGCGGAAACCATAATCCCCGAAAAAGCGCTCATCATGAGCGGTTACGGAATCAACTCCGAGATGGAAACAAAGGAGGCACTCGCCCGTGCAGGAATGCATGCCGACATCGTCCATATCAACGACCTGATCGCAGGGCGACAGAAGTTGTCGGAGTACCGGCTGCTGGTCTTCCCCGGGGGCTTCTCGTATGGGGATGACACTGGCGCAGGCAACGCGTATGCAAACCGGCTGAGAAACAACCTCTGGGACGAGCTCCTCGCGTTCATAGACGGCGACAATCTGGTGCTCGGGATCTGTAACGGCTTCCAGATTCTCGCAAACCTCGGGCTGGTCCCAAAGTTTAACCGGGACTGTGCCCGCGAGATCGCCCTGATGCCCAACCAGAGTGGGAGGCTGGAATGCCGGTTCGTCACCCTGAAGCCCGCGGCAGATAACCTCTGGACCCGGGGAATTGAACGGATGTATTGTCCCGTGGCTCACGGGGAGGGAAACTTCTCCTGTTCTGAAGGGATCCTGCAGAAGATTACGCGGCAGAAGATGGTCGCGTTCACGTACTGCCGCGAGGACTTAAGCCCTGCAGGTGGCAAATATCCATTTAACCCTAACGGTTCGATGGCTGATATCGCCGGCATTACATCGGCTGATGGGAAGGTTCTCGGACTGATGCCGCATCCTGAACGAGCAATGGAATTCTCAAATCTGTACGACTGGCCGCTCCAGAAAGAGATCCTGCGACGCGGGAATATACCCCTTCCCAAGGAATCCATGAACATGCGGTTCTTCCGGAACGTTGTCGAATATTTTAATTGAGACGATATCAGATGCGGAAGACTTGACAGAACCTGGACACCCAAAAAGTAAGCTGGCGTTTCGCGGTCACTTCTTGCCGGCAGCGGTAACCACGGCGAGGAGCGCTGCGTTCACCTTATCATCCTCGATCTCCTTCTGGTTGATCCCCAAAAAGCCACAAAATTGCATGCCGCGCTGCTCAATCCATGTCCTGAACACCACTTCGCTCTGGCCCGGGCGGCCGCCATGCGTGACAAATGCCACCACCCGTTCCTTCTCGCACCCCTTGAGATGATCTATGGCAGTATGGATGACCGGGGTCGGTTTGAACGCCCATACCGGTGAGCCAAAGACGATGAGATCAAACCCGGCAACGTCAAGGTGCGATGGCTCGATATCGGTCTTCTCTTCGCTGCGGGATTTTTTGCACCGTACCAAATACCTCGTGAGGAAGGTGTAGCGGGCACGGTCGAAGACCTCGATCAGGTGGCTGTCGACAATGGCAGATGAGAGGTGCTGGGCGACGTGACGGGTATTACCGGTCTCGCTGTGGTAGATGATACAGACTTTCATATACAGTGCGTGAGGAAGGCAACAAAAAAAGGTTTGGCTGCCAATGTTTCCCGAAACCACCCTGCAAGGAACATATCCACCGGAGATCCCCTCCAAAAAACAATTTTTGGGAGGTGATAAATTATTATTTGAACTGGGGCATCATCGCCCGGACTTCGCGCCCGACTTCCTCGATCAGGTGCTCCTCGTCCGCCTTGGTGAGAGAATTAAAGACCGGCCGGTTCACAAGGTTCTCCAGCATCCACTCCTTCGCGAACTCGCCGGACTGGATCTCGCCGAGGATCTCCTGCATCGTTTCGTAGACCTCCGGGCCGATAACCCGGGGGCCGCGGGTCAGGTCGCCGTACTGCGCGGTATTACTGACATAGCGGCGCATGTTGGTCATGCCGCCCTCATAAATGAGGTCCACAATCAACTTCGTCTCGTGGAGCACCTCGAGGTATGCCATCTCGGGCGCATACCCGGCCTCGACCAGCGTCTCGAACCCAGCCTTGATAAGCGAGGTCATGCCGCCACAGAGAACCGCCTGCTCGCCGAAAAGATCGGTCTCGGTCTCCTCACGGAATGACGTCTCAAGCACAACAGCGCGTGTGGCGCCGATCCCCTTGGCATAGGCAAGCGCGATACTGTGGGCCTTTCCGGTATGGTCCTGCTGGATCGCAATGAGCGCAGGGACCCCCTTCCCCTCCTCGTACTGCCGGCGCACCATGAAGCCGGGGCCCTTGGGGGCCACCATCACCACATCCACGGTCGGCGGTGGGATGATCTGGCCGAAGTGGATGTTGAACCCGTGCGAGAACATGAGGCACTTGTTCTCGGAGAGGTGCGGCATAATCTCACTCCGGTAGACCGCGCCCTGGTGCTCATCAGGGAGGAGGATCTGGACGATATCTGCCTTCTTCACCGCTTCGGCAACAGGCATCACCTTCATGCCATCCTTTGTCGCTGCGTCCCAGCTCTTCCCCTTGCGCAACCCAATGAACACGTCGAGCCCGGAATCTCTCAGGTTCAGTGACTGCCCGCGCCCCTGCGAGCCGTAGCCGATCACGGCGATCCGCTTCCCGCTCAGCACCGAGAGGTCGGCATCCGATTCATAGTACTTTTTCATCATAGGTTAATCGCTTTGATATCAGCAACAAAGCACATAAATATTATATGAAGAAAGACAGTAGAACACTTGGAGAGCCAGCAGGGACCGATGACCTTCACTTCCGGTACGGATGATAAGGAAAAGGCCGAGCCCTTCGGCGGAAAACTGCCCGACGTGCAGTCGACCCTTCCGGACGTAAGGATCAATCTCACGCGGGTAGGAGTAAAAAACGTCAAGAAACTTGTTGAGGTCACCCGTCCAGACAAGCGCCCGGTCATCTTCATCTCCAATTTTGATGTATTCGTGGACCTGCCCGGGAGCCTGAAAGGGGCAAACCTCTCACGGAACTTCGAGGTGATCGATGAAGTGCTCCAGCAGGCGATCGATGGCGAGGTCAAGGAGATCGAGAACCTCTGCAGTGCGGTCGCCCGCAAGCTTCTTGACCGCCACGAGTACGCGGACCGGACAGAGGTGCTGATGCGCAGCGAGTTCATGGTGAAGCGTGAGACACCAGTCAGCCATACGGCCTGCCATGAGGTAGTGAAAGTGCATGCCCGGGCGATCGCGCGCAGGACGTTCCGGGAACCCATCGTCAGGAAGAGCATCGGCGCTGAAGTGACTGGCATGACGGCTTGCCCCTGTGCCCAGAACATCATGATGGAGCGGGCGAACCGGGTTCTCGAGGGGCTCGGGGTCGAAAAGGAGACGATCGATGCATTCTTTTCAGAGGTCCCCATGGCGACCCACAACCAGCGGGGGCGCGGGTTCCTCTGCATCGAGATCGATGACGATGAGCATATCGATCTCGAGAAGATCATCCAGATTCTCAAGGACTCCATGAGTGCCGGCATCTATGAACTTCTTAAACGCGGTGACGAAAGCGCCGTGGTCCTCGCCGCGCATAAAAACCCGCGGTTCGTGGAAGACTGCGTCCGCGAGATGGCCAGAAAAGTGATCACAGAGTTCGATTATCTGCCCGGGGACTCAGTGGTGACTATCAAGCAGACCAATGAGGAGAGTATCCACCAGCATGACGCATATGCGGAACGGAGGGCAACGCTCGCGGAACTCCTCGATGAAATGAACGGCGACAAAAAATATTCTGCGCAATAAACGGATTTCTCCTTTTAATAAAATAAGAATTAAGATAATCGGTTATATTTTTCATCCGTAGGAATGTAAAATATTAAAATTGTTATAATGCGTTTATTCTCAAAAATAAGGTGCATTAGACTCCCCAATTTTATTTCAGGTAACCTGAAGATAAGATAATAAACGTTATAAAATGGGTCGTACAAGATAGAAGAGAACGTACTTTGTACGGTCAATTATCTCTAGAGATGAGAGATGTATAGAGTAATCCTGTATCGCAATACGAACAACTCAACATTACACTGAGGCGATTATATTGTCGAAAGTTGTAGAGATTTCCCCAACCACAAGACATGAGGGACACTCAAAACTTGTCTTGAAGGTCAACGACGCAGGTATCATCGAGAAGGGTAACTGGTGTTCCATTACCCCGGTGAGGGGCGTTGAGAAGCTCGCGGTCGGCAAGACCCCCGAGCAGGTCCCCAAGATCGCGTCCCGCGTCTGTGGTATCTGTCCAATTGCCCACAACCTCGCTGCAACTGAGGCGATGGAAGCATCCATCAAGTGCGAGATTCCCAAAGACGCAAAGATGCTCCGTCACATCCTCCAGCTGGCAAACCGGCTGCACAGCATTGCATTGCACAACATCCTGCTCCTGCCCGACTACTATATCCCGGGCACCGAGACGAAGATCAACCCGTTCACGGCAGAAGAGCCGGTACGTACGGTCGCAAAGCGGATCCAGCGGCTCCGTGAGATCGGCCAGACCATCGGGCAGATTGCCGGTGGCGACTGCATCCACCCGAGGAACACCAAGGTTGGCGGCATGTACCGGAACTGCTCCGAGCAGGCCAAGACCAAGATGTACGACCTCGCAAAAGAAGGACTCGTCCTTGCCCACGCGCAGTCGGAGTTCATGATCGCGGTCATCCGCAACTTCCATAAGAGGGACTTCGTGGATGTCGGCGGGATGAAGGTCCCGATGACCAAGGACCTCGGGTTCCACAACCAAGGCTACCTTGCCACCCACGCATTCTATGGCTGCTCGAGCCTTGAGGAATGCCCTGACTTTAACCTCGACCGGTTCAAGGAAGTCCGGCCATGGGACTGGTATATGGGTGAGATGGATGTCTCGCTCGAGGAGCCACGCTACCCGGTTGGCGGCACCACCAAGATGGGCACCAAGGTCAACCCGCAGATGGAGGCCTGCACCGGTATCCCGATGTATGACGGACAGCCCGTTGAAGTCGGCCCGCGTGCACGTCTGGTCACGTACAAGAAATATGACGAGAAGGGCACCTGCGGCCAGAACGTCGCACGCCAGATGGAGTACCAGGACTGCCTGTACGAGATGATCGACTGCATCGACGCGCTCAACCCGGACGGCAAGGTCGTGGCAGACTATGTCCCTGACGGCGATGGCTCGCTCGGCTGGGCAACCAACGAGGCGCCACGCGGCACCGATGTCCATATTGCACGCGTCAAGGACTGGAAGGTCCAGTACTTCTCCATGCTCGTCCCGACCACGTGGAACTTCGGGACATGCAGCGCTGCACTCACGGGTGCTCCCTGGCAGCTCGCTGAGGTTGTCATGCGCGGGTACGACCCCTGTGTATCATGTGCAACCCACATGATCGTGATCGATGAGGACAACAGGATAGTGGCCCAGAAGCTCATCCAGTGAGTGCACCGCGGATGCTGTATTCGGAGATCGTGATCGCAGGGTGCGG